>MDTD01065802.1_pt1 | contig 202513 bp, 179 predicted proteins | sample 811221 | NCBI WGS metagenome assembly MDTD01 (sample SAMN05326646, study PRJNA326480) | marine metagenome | isolation source: seawater | place: Pacific Ocean: South West | collected 2011
ACAGGACGTTCGAAAGGGAGCCTACAGGGACGTACTTGCGGCGTTCCCGGAAGGGCGTCGCGCCCTGAGTCGCGCCCCGGCTGGAGCGAGACTTCCCGCCAAAGCGCGATGAACCAAAAAAAAGCCGGCCTTCTCGCGAAGGCCGGCTTTTTTATTTGGTCGGAGTAGCAGGATTCGAACCTGCGACCCCTACGTCCCGAACGTGTTTTGGTCGGAAATCCCGGTAAACGGCCAGTAACCGGAACACTCTAAAAAACCCTTACATCCCAATGGGATACGTTGCATTCTCCCGCTTATCATTGTTTATTGTCGTTGTCTGACATGGCCGCCTGGTGGTGGTTATCTGGTGGTAAAGCGAGGAGGGGCACGGTATGAGGGACAAGATTACGGTAACCACTGCCGCGAAATTCGCCAGGGAGGCGGGAGCACGCCAACGGCTATGGGACGTGGATCTCAGCGGCTTCTACCTTCGCGCGACGGGCACGGGTGGTGGCGCCTGGATGGCGAAGTACCGGGCACCGGACGGGCGTTCAAGAGAGATGACCCTGGGCAAGTACCCCGCCATGGTTCCCAGGGAGGCCCGGGAATCCGCCCGTGACGTGATCAACAGTGCCAGTAAGGGCATCGACCCTTTGGCTTGCAAACAGGCTCAGCAGGCGGAGCAGCGCCGCCAGCGGCAAAGAACGATCCGTGCCTATCTTGACGGTAGCTACGGTGATTACCTGGCCGGCCGTAAATCCGGCCATGACACGCGGCTAATGCTTGAGCGGCATTTCTCCGATTGGCTGGATCGGCCAATGACGACTTTGCGGCACGACGAGGTGACCGCCTGGGTTCGCGGGGGAATCGGTCAAGGAAGGGCGTGGGCGACCATTACTCGGGCTTGGGACGCGTTGCGGGCGCTCCTCAACAGTGCGGTCGATGACGAGTTGCTCGACGCTAATCCCCTTACCGGCTTCAAAATATCCAGGCACAAGCCTGCCCTGACCGAGGATGAGCACGCCGGCGAGACGCGCCGGGCCCTTGAAGCCTGGGAAGTCGACGCTTTTTTTATCGGGTTGGATGCCTACCAGGAGGAAAAGCGCGCGGAGCGTAGGAACAGCCGGGCGCATGGCAAGCGATACCTGGCCGATCTGGATGCGGTGGAGTATGTCGATCACGTCAAGCCCTGGCTGTTGCTTGCCTTCTACACGGGGTTTCGCCCTGGTGATTTGTTCGGGCTTCGCTGGGAGCACATAGGTCTTCCATTTGGCCGCTCGATAACCAAGGTGGTGGAAAAAACGGCCCACCAGCTTCCCGAGCCACGAAGCTTCCCCCTGTCTGACCCCGCTTTGGGCGCACTGGTAGCCTGGCACAGGCAGCAAGGGAAGCCGTCCAGCGGGCTTGTTTTCCCCTCAGTCAGGACGGGGCGCCGAATGGACAAGGGATCCATGCAGAAGCCCTGGAGCAGGGTCCGCCGTCTCGGTGGGCTTCCCGACGATCTGCATCTGTACGCGCTGCGGCACAATTTCGCGTCGCGACTGATCACCGCCGGCGCCGATCTGCTTACCGTATCTCGCTTGATGGCTCACACAGACATTCAGACCACGATCCGTCACTACGGCCACCTGCAGCCGGATAGGGCGCGTGATGTGGTGAATGTGTTTGCTGGGATGAAAGCTGAGAGCGCGAGAACGGGCAATGCCTAAGCGTACTAATCTAGAGCTTGCCGAGAAGATGTTCCCCGGGGACCCAATGGTGCCGGTAATAGCTGCCGAGATGGAACGCAACGCCGCTGCAATGGCGTATTACATGGTGATGCGCTCTTGGTTTCGTATGAGCCAGTTCCAGACAAGTGATAGAAACTTGACGAAACATGTGGGCAATCCGGCTTGGGCCGCTAAAGGGCTTGCTTGGTGTGCAAAGCACTGCATTCCGCCGCCCCACGCATTTCTGAGCTATGCCGCTCGGGTAGCGGACCCTAATGTCGCCCATCAAAAGGCGCCGACCAGAGGCAAGATCGCCGCGGCAGAGGTGCTGGAACAGGCGATTTCAGTCGTCATGGAATTGGCCCCGGACCCATGGCGTGTGGAGCCACCACTGATCCCTGAAGGAAAGCGCGCACTTTTCACGGAGGAATTAATGCGCCGGCTAAAGGCGCCGGAGGACGCAGCTACTGAGCGCTTTCAGCGGCTCTTGAAGGGAGCCGAGGAGATATGCGTTGATCTCTGGGGTAGGTGGTAACCGCACTTGTGAAAATTCGCCTGGATAATCACAGGCGAGGGCACATGGGTATACCCCAAGCTAAAGCCAGTACGAAACAGAACTTTCGGAGCTGGCAAAATGACCCACCCAACCCATGAAGACCCGACGCGCCTGGATGACAAGGCAGCCGCCCATTACCTCGGCACTACCCCCGCGACCTTGCGAAAGAGCCGGGTGACCGGGTCGCTTTGGGGTTTCCCCACGCCTGAATTCTTGAAGTTCGGTCGGCGCGTCATCTACGAGCGCGAGACGCTGGATGTCTGGTTCCAGACCCACGCCCGCCGCTGCCGCAATACCGGAGAAGCGCGCGCATGAAAAACCCCGGAACCGTTGGGGCGGTGTCCGGGGCTAGGGTGGTGCGACACGATTGTTTGAATAGTAGCCGCTATGCCGCCAGCGCACCAGCCGACCGGCTCCTTTCCCGCCTAGATCAAGTCCGAACCACGGCCCCAGGCCAATGGGTCGCGTGCTGCCCCGCGCATGACGACCGCTCCCCGTCTCTGTCGATTCGAGAGGCCGAGGACGGCCGCCTGTTGGTGCATTGCTTTGGGGCCTGCAGCGCTGCTGACGTGCTGGCGGCCGTTGGCCTGCGCTTCTCCGATCTTTTCCCTGATAGCCCTGGAGCGAGAGTCAGGCATGGCGGTATGCCGGCTTGGCGCCGAGAGCGCTTGCGTGACGCGCTTCGCGGCGAATATCTGGTGATCGAGATCGCCAATGCAGACCGAGCAGCAGGACACCCCCTCAGCGCGAAGGACACCGAACGAGTGCGTTTGGCGAAAGCACGTATACGCAAGATCAAGGAGGCGCTTCGTGGCGGATGATGCATTCCGGCGTATGCAGGCCGAGGACCAGGAGCTGGCGGCTTTCGATCAAGAAATAGCGGCGGAGGCGGACGAAGCTGATCGCCTTCGGATTGCTGTTGAGCAGGGCAATGCCGGCGTTCTTCTGGACCGAACACCGCCTCCAGAACGATACGTGATTGATGGGCTGATCCCCGAGCCGATAACCGGAGCGATAGTAGCCCCTGGCGCTACCGGGAAAACATTCTGGTTGCTCCAGCTCGGTCTTTGTGTCGCGACCGGCCTGCCGTTCTTCGGCTCGTCAGTGCGCCTAGAAGGGGGCGTTCTAATGCTGACCGCAGAGGAGGACCAGGACACGATTGCTCGGCGTCTCCATGCGGTGGCGCGTTCCTATGGCATGGAGAAGTGGCGAGACGAATGGCCGGGGCTCTGCCGGAACCTGCACGTGCTCAGCGTGGCTTCCAGGGATAACCGACTCACTGAGCGGGTTGGCGGAAATATCGTCGTCCGCCCTGTGGCGATCCAGGTGGTGATTGATGCGGCTATCTCACTGCCCGGGCTGCGCTTGATCATCTTGGACCCGGTGAGCCGATTCAGAAGCGGTGATGAAAACGACAACGAAGCCGCCACCCGGTTTGTGGAGGCGCTCGAGATCATCCGGGAAGCAACCGGCGTTACCGTCCTCTGTGCCCACCATTCCCGGAAGGGAGCCAATGGCGATACCGCCGACAGTATTCGTGGCGCCAGCGCATTTGTCGACGCTCTACGCTTTGCTGCAACGCTGGCCAGTCCAGATCCCGAGTCCGCAAAAAAGCTTGGCTTAGACGACGACGAACGCCGGCGCCTGGTGCGCTTCAACGTCGTTAAGGCGAACTGCCGGACCGACATGGACACCTTCTGGATGCAGCGAGGTGCGGGTGGGGTTCTGGAGTGGGTCGAGGCTCCGCAGCCTGTCTCCGGCAGCGCGGCGCAGCGAGGTGATGAACGCTATCGGGAAACCCTGCCAAAGCTAACCGCCTTGATCGGCGAGAGAGCCACATCCGGGACGCCGCTGACTGCCCGCAGACTGAGGGAGTATGCCGGCACCAGCGGGATATTCGGTATGGGCCGAGATAACTTGCTGGCCGTCCTTAATCGGGCGGTCGAGGAGCGGGAGATACGGAGGCATGAAGATGGTTCTCTGCATCTATGGTGAAGCTGGCCAGGCCAATGGACGGGCCGGCCTGGGTGGACAGGTGGACAGCGGACAGGTCCGTCCACCTTTGGCCGTCCAGTCCAGCAAAGGCCGCGTATTCCCTGGGCTCCAGGGCCTCGGTGGACGGAATTTGAAATCCGTCCACCTGACCGCTGAAACCCGCGTGGTTACTGGCTGGACGTGGACAGGTTTTCCTCCCCCTAAAGGGGGAATGGAGCAGCCGTCCAGCCCCCTTCAGGGAGGCTTGGCGCGCTCTGGTTCTGCCCGGCCCCGGGTATCGGGTCCCTCTGGCAGGCAGTTACCCATACGGGCGACGGTGACCCCGGGGTTTCACCGCAGCCAGGGGCCTTCTAGGGGGCCTCCGATACGTTTACCCGCGACGGCCCAGCGGAGCCGTAGCGCGTGGCTCCTCACCACGCGCCCAATCCGCCCTTTTCATGGGGTCAGCCCGGGCCCCGGTGGCGCATTCGCGTTACCCCTCCGGGAAATTCATTAACTGTGCATGAGGTGCGATATGACCACGAAAGTGAGGCAACACGACGAAGTACGCGACCTGCTGGAGCCGGCGTCTGTCAGTGCCGCTGATTCGGCGCTGGCACGGCTGCGCGAACTGCAAGATACGGCAGCCGCCGACCTAGCCGACCTGCGAGCTGGCGCCGATGCCACCCTGCTGGACGATCCCGAGGAGGCCGACCGCCTCAGCGGCTTGGCCGACCGTAAGGCGCGCGAATGCCAACGCCTGGAGCTGGCTATTAGCTCAGTGGTGTCCCGGAGGGAGGAGCTGATCGCCGCGGACCTTCAGGCTGAGGGGCGCCGCAAGCAAAAGCTGTCCCGGGAGAAGGCGGCTTTGGCGATGAAAATTCACCTTCGTATTGGTGAAGGCTGCCGGCAAATCTGCGACGACATCGACGACCTTGCCATGCTGAATGGCGAAATCGAGGCGTTGCGTTCTGACATCGAGGCGGCCGGGCTGATCTGCGATGCACTGCCCCCACACCGAGCGCTATTCGAGCCGGAACAGTACGAATCCCGGCGCGTGCTGGTCGAGGAGCGTGCGCCCAGTATCAAAGTCGATGGCCAGCACAATCCGCCGGCAAGCGGCGGAGAGCTCGTTGATCGTCGATACCGCACCGAGCGGGTGCGTGTCAGCGCGGGCCGGCAGGTCCCGGATTTCACCCGGTGCGCGCTGATGATCCCGCATCCGGACAACGCCCGGGCCTGGTTGGTGCGTCGTGACCAGTGAGCCAGTCAACACCGAGCGGATGGGCGCTTTGCTAGGCGTCACCGCTCGCACCGTCACCGAGCTGGCGCGTAAGGGCGTAATCCCTCGCGCTGGCCGGGGCCGGTGGGACCCGGGGGAGGTAGTGCCAGCATACTGCCGCCATCTGCGAGAGCAGGCCGCCGGGCGAGGTGATGGCCTGGGGCTGGATCTCACCGCCGAACGGGCGAAGCTTGCCCGAGCGCAGACGGCGCGCGCGGAGCTTGAAATGGCCAGGATTCGCGGGGAGCTCGTCGATGCTCAAGCGGTCGGCCTCAAGTACACCGCCATGGTTTCCGCCGCGAAGTCGAAGCTGCTGGCGGTCCCGTCGAAGGCCAAGGGGCGACTGCATCACCTGACGGTCGCCGATATCGAATATCTGGAAGGGCTGGTTACGGAAGCCCTGGAGGAACTGGCAAATGGAAGCGACAAATGATCGCGCCCGCTGTGGCGCGCAGTACATCGGTAATTTTGAGGAAATGGCGAACAGGCTCGCATGCGTTGCGGCTACGGTGCAGGGCCAAGCGCTGGATGACGTTGCTCAGCGCCGCTTGGTCGCCCTGGCCCAGCAGGTTATAGCCTACGGTGACACCGTGCGCTTAATTCTGGCTCGGAGAGGGCAAGAAGGGCTTGGTGATATCGCCGAGATAATTTGCCGTGGTCAGGTGTTCGCACGTGCTGTGGAGGCGTTCGCCGTTCACGGTGAGCCCGTACCGGACGATCTGTGGCAGCAGTACGAAGCCGCGACGAACGATCTGGTCCGCGGGGAGGTCGTCAAGGCGATGGAAATCCTGCAGGAGCATGGGCTAGCTATGCAGGAGCTGGCCGAACAGCCAGCGGCGCAGGAGCGATACTGGAGCACCATGGCGGATTGCGTCGAGACGTTGAAAGCCTTTGTGGCGAAGTACGGAGGTCTGGTAGGGCGGCTTTTCTGATTGGTGATACCGGACCCCAACCTCTATGCCGCTCTACCTGGGCGGTTTTTTATAAAGTTTTCGGTCAGCGGTGGGGCGTTTGTCGATGGTGGCCATATGGTGGTAACAGCCGGAAACGAAAAAGGCCGCTAAAAGCGGCCCCTCGCAAGCCCTTGAAATCAGGGCTTAATTTGGTCGGAGTAGCAGGATTCGAACCTGCGACCCCTACGTCCCGAACGTAGTGCTCTACCAGGCTGAGCTATACTCCGAATGTGCGGCGTATTCTAGCAGCGAAATTTCAGAATGCCACCGTTTTAAACCGGTCCGTGGTTCGGTTGACGATATTCTGGCCAAGGGACCCGGCGGCGGGCACAATGCCGGCCCTTCAATCCGACCCGGGAGCCCCGTTCCGATGCCCGAAACCCGCTTTGGTGAGCTTGTTTTGCGGCGCTGGCCGCGCCGGCGCGGCGAAACCCTGCAAGCGTTCGACGGCGCCGACCATTATCTGGTCCGTCTTCTGGAGGAGGAGGGCACCGGCCCGGCGACCCTGGTGATCAACGATCAGTGCGGCGCGCTCTGGTTGAGCGCCGCGGCCCGGGGCCCGGCCTGGAGCGCCGGTGACGACTGGGTGGCGCGCCGCGCCGCGCTGGCCAACGGCGAGGACAACCAGCGTCCCCTGGACCCGGCCGCCTGGCTGTGGCCGCGCGCCACGCCGCCGTCGCCGCCGGACCAGGTGCTGATGCGCCTGCCCAAGTCGCTGTCCCTGCTCGAGGCGCAGCTGGCCTGGCTGGCGGAAACGGTACCCGCCAACACGCCGATTCTGCTGGCCGGCATGGATAAGCACCTGCCCGGCCAACTGGTGCCCTTGATGGAGCGCTACCTGGGCAACGGCCAGGCCGGCCACGGCTGGAAAAAAGCGCGGGTGTTCCGGGCCCGGGCGCCGGGCCGGGTGATCGAGCCGGCACCGGCGCCCGGCCAGGTGGAGGTGCCGCGCCGGGGCTGGACACTGAGCGCCGGGGCCGGTGTCTTCGGCCGCCGGCATCTGGACATCGGCGCCCGTTTCCTGCTCGATCATCTTCCCCGTGACGTGACCGGTGAGGCGGCGGACCTGGGCTGCGGCAATGGCGTGTTGGGGTTGAGTCTGGCGGCGGACAATCCCCAGGTCCGGGTGACCTTCTGCGACGTGTCCTGGCTGGCGGTGGAGAGTGCCCGCGACAACGCCGCCGCGCTGTTCGGCCCCTCGCACCGGCATGAATTCCATCTCGGCCACGGCCTGGACGGGCTGGAGCGGCGCTTCGATCTGATCCTGCTGAACCCGCCGTTTCACCGGGGCCACGCGGTGGACGATGGCGTCGCCCGCACCCTGTTCCGCCACGCCCGGCGGCACCTGGCCCCCGGCGGTGAGCTGCGGGTGGTGGCCAACGGCCATCTGCCGTACCGGCGGCCGCTGGCCAAGCTGTTCGGCCAGGCGGACCGCCTGGCGGCCAACGACAAGTTCGTGATTTACCGCTGCGTGAACGACTGAGCCGGAGTCAGAGGGCCCTCGGCTCGATGTCGTCGAAGGTGGTGACCCGGGTGTGATCGCTGTCCGCGATGGCGTCGTCGCGGTCCAGCAGCACGGTGCGCAGGCCGGCGGCGCGGGCGGCGTCCAGCTCCGCCTCCACGTCGGAAAGAAACAGGATCGCGTCCGCTGCCACGCCGATTTCCGCCTGGATGGCGCGGTAGCTGTCCGCCTCCTTCTTGCCACCGCTGGTGGTGTCGAAGTAGCCGTTGAACAGCGGCGTCAGGTCGCCGGCCTCGGAATGGCCGAAGAACAGCTTCTGGGCGGCGATGGAGCCGGAGGAATAGACGTACAGGGCCAGGCCGTCGCGCCGCCAGCGGCGCAGCCCTTCCACCGCGTCCGGATAGACATGGGCACGGTAGTCGCCGTTTTCATAACCGGCCCGCCAGATCAGCCCTTGCAGGGTTTTCAGCGGCGTGGCCTTGCGGTCCTCGGCGATCCAGCGGCGCAGCAGCGCCGCCGCGCTCGCCGCGTCGGCCAGCGTCTCTCCGCTGTCGCGGGCGGCGTCGGCCACCGCCGAGGCCACCGCCGGCTCGTCCCAGTGCCGCGCCAGGAAGGCTTCCATTTGCCGGTCCGCGTAGGGGAACAGCACTTCCTTGACGAAGCGGATGCTGCCCACGGTGCCTTCGATGTCGGTGAGAATCACCTCGATGGTCATGGTCGTCTCAGTTGTCCAGGCGGTTGAAGCGCAGGGCGATGTCGTCGCCGGTGAAGTTGGCCACCCAGCCTTCCGGGTTGTTGAACAGCCGGATGGCGGTAAAACGCGGGTTGGGGCCCATGTCGAACCAGTGCGGGGTGTTGGCCGGCACCGAGATCAGGTCGCCCTTGGTGCACAGCACCTCGTAGACGCGCTCGCCGATGTGCAGGGTGAACAGCCCCTGGCCTTCCACGAAGAAACGCACCTCGTCCTCGCCGTGGCGGTGCTCGTCCAGGAACTTGCCGCGTGCCGCCTCTTTTTGCGGGTGGTCCGGGGTCATGCTGACCACGTCCACGGTCTGGTAGCCTTCCTCGCGCTTGAGGCGCTCGATGTCGTCGCGGTAGGCGGCGATCACCTCGTCCTGTTCCGGCCGTTCGCTGAGCGGGGCGCTGGCCTCCCATTGTTCGTAGCGCACGCCCACGCGGTTCAGCTCATCGGCCATGGCGAGCTTGTCGTTGATGATCTTCTCCGGGCTTTCCGGATGCCCTTCGCGGTAGATTTTCAGGTTGCTCATAACGGTCCTCGTTCAGGTCGCGGCCCGGGTCAGCCCAGCCGGCGGCGGTCCAGTTCCACCGCCAGCAGGGTTTCCAGGGCTTCCAGCTGCCGGTAACAGGCGGGCATGTCCGCCGCCCAGGTATAGAGGCCGTGGCCACGGATCAAGTAGGCGTGGGTAATGCGTCCCGCGTCCAGTTGCCGATCCACGTCCGCCGCCAGGGCGGCGATGTCCTGGCTGTTGTCGAACACCGGAATGGTAAGCCGGCTTTGGTGGGTGTCGATACCGTCCAGCGCCTTGAGCAGCTCATAGCCTTCCAGGGTCACGTGGTCGGCGGGCCAGTGCATGGTCAGCACCGTGGCGGCGTGGCTGTGGGTATGCAGCACCGCGCCGATGGCCGGGTCGCGGCGGTACAGGCCGGTGTGCAGCAGGGTCTCCGCGGACGGTTTGCCGTCGCCCACCGGGCGGCCGTCCAGGTCCACCACCATGATGTCGGTTTCCTGGAGCAATCCCTTGTCGCGGCCGGAGCGGGTGATCGCCGCGTGGCCGGCGTTCAGACGCTGGGAATAGTTGCTGCTGGTGGCCGGCGACCAACCGTGCTGGTAAAGACGCCGGCCGGTGGCCGCCAGGGTGCGGGCCGCTTCCCGGTAGGCGCTGGTGGAGTAGGGGCGTTCGGTCATGACGGGCTCCGCGCGAAATGGTCGGCGAGGGCGGCCGGGGAGGGCGATTCGATCACGCCGCTCTCGGTGACGATGGCGCTGATCAGCGCCGCCGGGGTGACGTCGAAGGCCGGGTTGTAGACCGGGCAGCTTTCCGGGGCCAGCGGCGTGTCGCCGACACGTCGCACCTCGTCGCCGTCGCGCTCCTCGATGACGATGCCGCCGCCGTCGGCCATGGCCGGGTCCAGGGTGGAGTCCGGGGCCGCCACGATAAAGGGAATATCATGGTGACGGGCCAGCACCGCCAGGTTGTAGGTGCCGATCTTGTTGGCGGTGTCGCCGTTGGCGGCGATGCGGTCGGCGCCCACCACCACCGCGTCGATGCGGCCCTGGGCCATGAGCAGCCCGGCGGCGCTGTCCGCCACCAGGGTCACGGGGATATTCTCCTGCATCAGTTCCCAGGCGGTGAGCCGGGCGCCCTGCAGCCAGGGACGGGTTTCGCCGGCGTAGACGCCGGCCAGGTGGCCGCTGCGCCAGGCGGAACGCACGATGCCGAGCGCGGTGCCGTGGCCGCCGGTGGCCAGGGCGCCGGTATTGCAGTGCGTATAAAGGGTGGCGTTGCTCGGCAGCAGGGCGGCGCCCAGCTCCCCGAGCCGCTGGTTGGCGGCCTGGTCTTCCTGATGAATGCGCTCCGCCTCGCGGACCAGCCGGCGGGCCAGGGCCGCGCCGGGCTCGCCCTCGAAGCGCTCGCGCAGGCGGTCCAGGGCCCAGAACAGGTTCACCGCCGTGGGCCGGCTGGCGGCGAGGGCGGCCAGGGCCGGCTCCAGGCCGGCGGCGTGGGCGCGGGGGCCCTGGCGCAGGGCTTCCAGGGCCAGCCCGTAGGCGGCGGTGATGCCGATGGCCGGGGCGCCGCGCACCGCCATCCGGCGGATCGCCTCGGCGGCGCCGGCGGCGTCGCGCACGTCCAGCCACTCGGTGGCCGCGGGCAGGCGGCGTTGATCGAGCAGCAGCAGATGATCGTCGAGCCAGTGAATGGCCGGGCTTTCAATGGGCATTCAGGTCCTCTCGCCGTCGCTGTCCGGGCGCGGCCGGTTGAGTGGCGGCCGGCCGTAACGGCGACGGATCCAGTTGGTGGAGCGCAGTACCCCGGGGCGGCGCATGATAGCGCGTTCCAGGCGGTATTTCCCCGGGAAGGTGCTGACCATGAGGGCGATCAGGATGGTCAGGATGCCCTGGCCGGGCAGCACCAGCATAAGGATGCCGGCCGCCAGCAGCACCAGGGCGAAGGCGTTGCGCAGCAACCACATCAGCCAGGCCAGCGGGCCCCGGTAATGCAGCGGCCGGGACGGGGTGTTGAAGTAATCCACGGGCATGCGCACCACCAGCCAGGGGATGGCCAGCGCCGAGGCCAGGGCCATCACCACGCCGATGGCGGTGAGCGCCGGCAGCCAGGGTTCCAGGTGCCGGACCAGGGGCTCCAGCCAGGCGGGCAGGTTGAATTGCAAAAGGCGTCTCCATGCTCCGGCCGCTTGATGGGTTGCGGACGTTCCGTGACGTACAATGGCGGCACCGCCGGGGCAATTCAATCGCCCCGGCGCCCTTAAGTCGAGCATCAAGGAGCCGTTTGCCGATGATCTGGAAACTGATTCTCGCCGCCCTGGCCGGTCTGGCCATCGGCGCCGCCCTGGGCGGTCTGATCTGGCGCTGGATGGCGCGCCGCCAGGAACGCCGGCGCCAGGCGGCGCGCCATCGCGAAGTGGTGGCCAGCCTGGATGTGCTGTCCCGGGCGTTGCTGCAGGGGCAGGTGGACAGCAGCGAGGCCACCATCCGCATGAGCGTGTTGCTGGACTGCCTGCCCCAGGACGTGCAGCCGAAGGTGGACGTGGCCGCCATTCACCGGCTCGCCGAGGACGTGGGCGGTTTCGACCGGGGCGAAACCCGCCGCCAGCTCAGTGCCCGGGAGCGCAATCGCCAGGATCTGGACCGGCTGCGCCTGGAAGACGAGCAGAGCGAGGCGGTGCTGGCCGCCACCCGGCGATTGCAGGATGTGATCAATCAATGGCAGGCGCGGTTTTCCCCCGATCGCGGCTGAAGCCGCGATCCGGCCGTGATGCCGCACCAATGACTCTACAGACGCGCCCCCTGGTCGCGAGAGCGGCGAGGGCATTGAGACGTTGAAGTATCATCCCGCCTCCTTTCGCAGTGAGTCCAATCCAGCGTTATGAGCGATTCCACTCTTTACGTGGCCTTCCCGGCCTCCGAGCAATTGCGCGACCGCATCGACACCTTCATCGAATCCGCGCGCGGTGAACCGGACCGCGATCACGTGGCCAAACTGGAAGCGATCATGGATCCCTTCCTGGACGAGGTGCTGCACACCTATTTCACCGGCCCCATCGACGCGGTCAACGCCAAGGGCACGGCGGTGAACGTGATCCTGGGCGCCATGAAGGTCATCAACAAGGCCGCCCACGGCCTGGCCGGCCGCTTGATGCGCAAGGCCAGCGTGGAGGAACAGCGCGCCCTGGCGGAGCATTTCGCGGCGCTGCGCCTGGAGAAGGACGGCCAGGTGTACATCGGCTACCCGCTGACACCGTCCCTGGCGGAACGGGCCAGCCTGGTGTTTCAGGAGTTCGCCGACGGCCAGGGCGAGATGAAGCATCTGGTGGAAGTGATGGATGGCATCAGCGCCGGCGCCATCGAGAACTATCTGGACAAGACCGTGGGCAATCTGGAACTGGGCCGCATTAACCGGGGCCTGGTGTCCGGCGCGCGCACCACCATCAAGAAGGCGTCCGCCTCCTCGGTGGAGAAGGGCATTCCGGCCATGGACCGGGCCCACCGCAAGCCGGTGGTGGCGTATTTCGAATCCTTGCTGCTGGCGCCCTGAACCGGGCTTCGGCGGGGTGAGGCGGGCCGGGTCGCGTGGCGACCCGGCCGACCCGATCAGCTGGAGGCGGAGCCGTCGCCGGACGGCGTGCCAGCGCCGGTGGGGGCGGGCTGTGGTGCGGCCGCCTTCTTGGCCGGGGCTTTCTTGCGCGTGGCGGCCTTCTTGCTGGCGGCTTTCTTGGCGGTGGTTTTCTTCGCCGCGCTCTTCTTCACCGCCGCTTTCCTGGTGGTGGCTTTCTTCTTCGCGGCGCTTTTCTTGGCGGGGCTCTTGGTGGCGGCCTTCTTGGCGGCTTTCTTGGGCGTTACCCGTTTCTCGATGTCCCGGGCACGCTTCTCCAGATCCTTTTCGTACTGGCTGATCACCTTGGCCAGGCCGCTTGCCTGCTTGGCGGTGGCCTTGAGAACGCGCACCTCGGTTTCCAGAATGCGTTTGCGGGCTTGGGAATCATCCACGCGCTGGCGCGCGTCATCCACCGCCTTGCGGGCGCGGTCCACCTGGCGCTGAACCGTGGAGGAGGCTTTATCCCGGTAGTCGGCCTGCAGCTTCTCGAGGCGGTTGAGCCGTTCGCGGCGGCGATTCATTTCATCGCTGACACGCTGGCGGGCCTTGTCCAGTTGGCTTTCCAACTGGGCGATCTGTTTTTCCTTTTCCTTGTCGAAGCGCTCGGCGAGTTTACGAATCTGGCTTTGCAGATCGTCGAGCCGGGTCTTTACCTTGTTCGCGGCCATGGATGACTCCCTTTCCCCTGTTCGGTTGGCGGTGGGCGGATCGCTGAGGGCCTGATTACCGATCCGCTTGAAACTGTATGTCACATTATTCGGCTGGACAACAGCCCCAGCGCCCGGAAACGCGGGCTTTATGATGAATTCGTGTAACCGCGGCGGCCGTTGTCGCCGCGCCGGTGAGCGGCGATACTGTGCGCCTGAATCAACAACGGAAGCGTTATGCCGGTTTCTTTCGATGGCAAATTGGTGGTGGCGATCAGCTCCCGGGCCCTGTTCGACCTGAGCGACAGCCATCAGGTGTTCGAGAACCAGGGTCTGGATGCGTTCCAGGATTATCAGGTTTCCCACGAGGACGACATCCTGCGCCCCGGCGATGCCTTTCCGCTGGTCAAGAAGCTGCTGGCCATCAATGAGATGGAGGAGGGGCGCGGCCGGGTGGAAGTGATTCTGCTGTCGCGCAACAGCTCCGACACCGGTCTGCGCGTGTTCAATTCCATCGAGCACTACCGGCTGCCGATCACCCGGGCCGCCTTCGCCGGCGGCCAGAGTCCGCACCGCTACGTGTCCGCGTTCGGCGCCCATCTGTTCCTGTCCACGGACCCGCGGGACGTGCGCCAGGTGCTCGACGCCGGCTACGCCGCCGCCACCATTTTGTCCGGGGCCACCCTGGACCCCAAGGACGAGGTGCTGCGCATCGCCTTCGACGGCGACGCGGTGCTGTTCTCCGACGAATCCGAGCAGGTGTTCCAGAGCGCCGGCCTGGAAGCCTTCACCGAAAGCGAGAAGCAGGCCGCCCGGCAACCGCTCAGCGACGGCCCCTTCAAGGCGTTCCTGGAAGCGCTGCATCAGATTCAGCGGGAATTTCCCGCCGACCGCTGCCCGATCCGCACCGCCCTGGTCACCGCCCGCTCGGCGCCGGCCCACGAGCGGGTGGTGCGCACCCTGCGCGAATGGGGCATCCGCCTGGACGAAAGCCTGTTCCTGGGCGGGCTGCCCAAGGGGCCCTTCCTCAAGGCGTTCGGCGCCGACGTGTTCTTCGACGACCAGCAGGGCCACTGCGAATCCGCCCGTGAGCACGTGGCCGCCGGCCATGTGCCCCACGGCATCTCCAACCCCCGCTCCTAGCGTCCCCGTTGCCAGCGTCTTCACGGGCTACTATGCTTGGAACGCATAATTTTCCGTATTTTTATAACTGACTTACGGTATCGAAGGCGGTCGAGGAGCGAGGAATGAAGCTGCAGCAACTCCGCTACATATGGGAAGTGGCCCGCCACGATCTCAATGTGTCCGCCACCGCCCAGGCTCTCTACACCTCCCAGCCCGGCATCAGCAAGCAGATCCGCATGCTCGAGGATGAGCTCGGCGTGGAGGTGTTCGCGCGCAGCGGCAAGCATCTCACCCACATCACCCCGGCCGGGGAATCGATCTTGCGCATCGCCGGCGAGATCCTCCAGCAGACCGAGGCGATCAAGCGGGTGGCCCAGGAATTCCGCGACGAGACCAAGGGCGACCTGAGCATCGCCACCACCCACACCCAGGCCCGCTATGCGCTGCCGCCGGTGATCCAGCAGTTCACCAAGCGATTCCCCGATGTGTCGCTGCACATGAACCAGGGCACGCCCATGCAGATCGCCGAGATGGCCGCCAACGGCAGCGTCGATTTCGCCATCGCCACCGAGGCTCTGGAGCATTTCACCGATCTGATCATGATGCCCTGCTACCGCTGGAACCGCACCGTGGTGGTGCCGGAAGGGCACCCGCTCACCAAGGTCAAGCCGCTCACCCTGGAAGCCCTGGCGGAGTATCCGCTGGTCACCTATGTGTTCGGCTTCACCGGCCGCAGCAAGCTCGACGACGCCTTCGCCCGATTGGGCCTGGAGCCCCGGGTGGTGTTCACCGCCGCCGACGCCGACGTGATCAAGACCTACGTGCGCCTGGGCATGGGCGTGGGCATCGTCGCCCACATGGCGGTGGACCCGGTTCAGGACAAGGGCCTGGTGAACCTGGATGCCGGCCATCTGTTCGAGCCCAGCACCACCCGCATCGGCTTCCGCAAGGGCACCTTCCTGCGCGGCTTCATGTACGAATTCCTGCAGCAGTTCGCGCCGCACCTCACCCGTGAGCGGGTGGACGCCGCCGTGGCGGCCGCCACCCGGGAAGAACGCGACGCCCTGTTCGCCGACCTGGAGCTGCCCTCGCGCTGACGCCGCCGGGCCCCGGGCGCGCCCGGGCGGCGTTGCAAAGCCGCCGGGGCGCCGCTACATTGTGCGCGCCTTTTACCGAGCACTTACCGATTAAGGGGATCACCGTGGAATTGCTTTGTCTGGACCTGGAAGGGGTGCTGATTCCGGAAATCTGGATCAACTTCGCCGAACGCACCGGCATCGACGAACTGCGCGCCACCACCCGGGACATCCCGGACTACGACGAGCTGATGAAAATGCGGCTCGGCATCCTCGACCAGCACGGCTATGGCCTGCCGGACATCCAGAAAGTGATCGACACCCTGGACCCGCTGGACGGCGCCGTGGAATTCGTGGAATGGGCCCGCGAGCACTTCCAGCTGATCATCCTCTCCGACACCTTCTACGAGTTCGCCCGCCCGCTGATGCGCAAGCTCGGCTCGCCGACCCTGCTGTGCCACAAGCTGGCCGTGGACGACAACGGCCGCATCACCGACTACATCCTGCGTCAGAAGGACCCCAAACGGGCCTCGGTGAAGGCGCTGCACAGCCTCAACTACCGCATCATCGCCGCCGGTGACTCCTACAACGACACCACCATGCTCAGCGAGGCGGAGCAGGGCATCCTGTTCCACGCTCCCGACAACGTGATCGCGGAATTCCCCCAATTCCCCGCGGTGCACAGCTACGACGATCTCAAGAAGGAGATCGTCAAGGCGAGCGAGCGGGATATTCCGACCACCAATTAACAGTGAACAGTTAACAGTTAACAGCGAAAACCGGCTCTGCCCGCGCGCTGTTAACTGTTCACTATTAACTGTTAATTGATTCCATAAGTTTCCTCACCTTGAACCAGCTTTCCTCGTATTCTTCGTCCGGGTCGGAGTCGTAAACGATGCCGCCGCCGCCGTGGCAGTACAGGCGGTCGCCGTCGGTCTGCAGGGTGCGGATCAGGATGTTGCTGTCGAAGCGGCCTTGCTGGTCCTGCCAGAACAGGCTGCCGCAGTAGGCGCCGCGGGGTGCCGGCTCCAGTTCCTGGATGATTTCCATGGCCCGTTTCTTGGGGGCGCCGGTGATGCTGCCGCCGGGGAAGGCGCTGAGCAGGGCGGCCAGGGGCGCGACGCCGGGTCGCAGGGTGCCGGTAATGGTGGACACCAGGTGCTGGACGTTGCTGAAGCGGCGCAGCTCGAACAGCGGGTCCACGCGGATCGAGCCGGCCTGGCAGAATTCGCCCAGGTCGTTGCGCAGCAGGTCCACGATCATCAGATTTTCCGCCCGGTCCTTGGGGTGGCGGCGCAGCGCCTCGCCCAGGGCTTTATCCTCTTCCTCATTCGCGCCCCGGGGCCGGGAGCCCTTGATGGGCTCGGTGCGTACCACGCCGTTGTCGATGCTCAGGAAGCGCTCCGGGGAGACGCCGAAGATCGCCTCGTCGCCATTGCGGAAAAAACCGGCGTGGGGCGCCGGGTGGGCGGCCAGCAGGCGGTCGAAGCCGGCCAGGACGTCGCCGGCCCAGCGGGCCTGGAAACGCTGAGCGTAGTTCACCTGATAGACATCGCCGGCGGCCAGGTAGTCGAGAATCCGTGCCAGCGCCCGCCGGTAAAACGCCGGGGTTTGTTCCGCCTGGAACGGGCCGGTCAGTTCAAAGTGGCGGTCGCTGGCCGGCCGGTAGGGCCGGGGTGGTTCACGGAAAAGATGCACCACGGCTTGGCCATCGACGCCGGGGATGCCGTGCAGGGACAGGCCGGCGTCGTAGGGGATCAGACCGCAGGCGAACACGCAGTCCCCGGCCAGGGCTTCCTGCACGCGGTCGGGCAGAATGCGCAGGGCGTCCGCGCCCCGCGCGCGCAGCGTCCACGCCGGGTCGCCCAGGGACACCGGGCCGTCATCCCCGGCCAGCACGATATGAGGCGTATCGGAGCGCGAAGTGGGGCGAGGCGAAGTATTGATAAGGTCGATCATGGTGGTTCCGGCGGCGAGGGACGCTAGTGTAGCGGCGGCCCGGGGCCGGGGCAAAGCGCGGCGAGGGGGATCAATTGTCGACAATAACCATTGAAAGGGCCGGCCCCGGAGAGTAAAGTGCCGGCGAAATCGACCCATTGTCGACAATCAGCGGAGTCGCCCATCCATGAACCAGCTCGCCGAAGGCAGCACCCGCACCCTGGCGGACCGGGTCTTCACCCGGCTGCAGGATGATATCGTGCGCGGCGAGATCCCGCCCGGCAGCAAGGTCAGCGAAACCGAGCTCGCCGGCCGTTACGGCGTCAGCCGCGGCCCGCTGCGCGAGGCGATCCGCCGGCTGGAGTCGCGCAAGCTGCTGGAACGCGAGGTGCACGTGGGCACCCGGGTGGCGTCGCTGAGCTTCGAGGACCTGATCGAGATCTACTATGTGCGCGAGGCCCTGGAAGGGCAGGCGGCACGGCTCGCCGCCGAACGCATGACCGATCAGGAAGTGGCCGGCCTGCACCAGGTGCTGGCGCAGCACGAGCAACAGCAGGATATCCGCGAGGATACCGCCTACTTCCAGCGCGAGGGCGACCTCGATTTCCACTACCGCATCATCCAGGGCAGTCACAACCGGACGCTGATCCGCATGTTGATCGGCGAGCTGTATCACCTGGTGCGCATGTACCGCTACCAGTTCAGCACCACCGCCAACCGGCCACAGAAAGCCCTGCACGAACACCGCCGCATCATCGAGGCCATCGAGTCCCGGGACGCGGAGATGGCCGAACTCCTGATGCGCCGGCATATTAGCCGGGCACGGGAAAACATCGAACAGCAAGCCCAAAGGAGTCCCCAATGAGCCGTCCGATCAGCGCCGGCGCCCGTTTCCGGCAAGCCCTGGCGGAAGAACAGCCGCTTCAGATCATGGGCACCATCAACGCCTACACCGCGATCATGGCGGAGCAGGTGGGTTACCGCGCCATTTACCTGTCCGGCGGTGGCGTCGCCAACGCCTCCTACGGTCTGCCGGACCTGGGCATGACCACCATGAACGACGTGCTCGAGGACGTGCGCCGCATCAGCGCCGCGTCCGAAGTGCCGTTGCTGGTGGACATCGACACCGGCTGGGGCGGCGCCTTCAACATCGGCCGCACCATCAAGGAAATGATCCGCGCCGGCGCCGGCGCCGTGCACCTGGAGGACCAGGTGGCGCAGAAGCGTTGCGGCCACCGCCCCAACAAGGAGATCGTCTCCCAGCAGGAAATGGTGGACCGCATCAAGGCCGCCGCCGACGCTCGCACCGACGATGACTTCTTCATCATCGCGCGCACCGACGCGTTCCAGAAGGAGGGCCTGGAGCCCGCCGTGGAACGGGCCCGTGCCTGCGTGGAAGCCGGCGCCGACGGCATCTTCGCCGAGGCCGTGCACACCCTGGAGGACTACAAGGCGTTCTCCGAGGGGCTGGGTGACACGCCGCTGCTGGCCAACATCACCGAATTCGGCGCCACGCCGCTGTTCACCCGCGAGGAACTGCGCGACGCCGGCGCCGGCATGATCCTGTACCCGCTGTCGGCGTTCCGCGCCATGAACCAGGCGGCGCTGCGCGTGTACCAGGCCATTCGCGAGGAAGGGACCCAGAAAAACGTGGTCGACACCATGCAGACCCGCATGGAACTGTACGACTTCCTGGGTTACCACGACTACGAACAAAAACTCGACGAGCTCTTCGCCAAGCAGCGCGGAGAATAACCGACCCGTCAATACGAGGACGATGACGATGGCAGAGAAGCAACCCAACGGCGCCGGCCTGCGTGGCCAGGTCGCCGGCAAAACGGCCCTTTCCACCGTGGGCAAAAGTGGCTCCGGCCTTACTTACCGTGGCTACGACGTCAAGGACCTGGCGGAGAACTGCCAGTTCGAGGAGGTCGCCCACCTGATTCTGAAAGGCGCGCTGCCCACCCAGGCGGAACTGGACGCCTACAAGAAGAAGCTCAAGGGTCTGCGCGGTCTGCCCCAGGCGCTCAAGGAGGTGCTGGAGCGGATTCCCAAGGACGCCCATCCCATGGACGTGATGCGCACCGGCTGCTCCGTGCTCGGCAATCTGGAAACCGAGACCAGCTTCGACCAGCAGCAGGACGCCACCGACCGCATGCTGGCGGCGTTCCCGAGCATCATCTGCTACTGGTACCGCTACAGCCATGACGGCGTGCGCGTGGAAACCGAAACCGACGACGATTCCATCGGCGCCCATTTCCTGCATCTGCTGCGCGGCGAGAAGCCCAACGATCTGCACGAAGCGGTGATGCACGTCTCCCTGATCCTGTACGCGGAGCACGAGTTCAACGCCTCCACCTTCACCGCCCGGGTGTGCGCCTCCACGCTGAGCGACATCCACAGCTGCATCACCGGCGCCATCGGTTCCCTGCGTGGTCCGCTGCACGGCGGCGCCAACGAGGCGGCCATGGAAATGATCGAGAACTTCCAGGATCCCGAGGACGCCGAGAAGGGCATGCTGGGCATGCTGGAGCGCAAGGAAAAGATCATGGGGTTCGGCCACGCCATTTACCGGGAGTCCGATCCGCGCAACGCGATCATCAAGCACTGGTCGGAGAAACTGTCCCGCGACGTCAATGGCGAGAACCTCTACAACATTTCCGTGCGCTGCGAGGAAGTAATGTGGCGCGAGAAGAAGCTGTTCTGCAACGCGGACTTCTTCCACGCCTCCGCGTACCACTTCATGGGCATCCCCACCAAGCTGTTCACGCCGATCTTCGTGATGAGCCGGCTGACCGGTTGGGCCGCCCATGTGTTCGAGCAGCGCGCCGACAACCGCATCATCCGCCCGAGCGCCGAATACACCGGCCCGGAGCTGCGCAAGGTGACGCCGATCGCCGAGCGCGGTTGATGGATCGCCGCTCCTACAGGGTGTTGTAGGAGCGGCTTCAGCCACGATGCACGGGCCGCTCGCGCCGGCCCCTTCTCACCCCAGGAATTCATTACTCAGGTAGTCCCCAGGCCATGAACACCGAATACCGCAAACGCCTTCCCGGCACCGAGCTGGATTATTTCGACACCCGCGCCGCGGTGGACGCGATCCAGCCCGGCGCCTACGACAAGCTGCCGTACACCTCCCGGGTGCTGGCCGAGCAACTGGTGCGCCGTTGCGAGCCGGCGGCGCTCACCGACTCGCTCAAGCAACTGATCGAGCGCAAGCGCGATCTGGATTTCCCCTGGTACCCGGCGCGGGTGGTGTGCCACGACATTCTCGGCCAGACCGCCCTGGTGGATCTGGCCGGCCTGCGCGACGCCATCGCCGAGAAAGGCGGCGACCCGGCCAAGGTCAACCCGGTGGTGCCCACCCAGCTGATCGTGGACCACTCCCTGGCGGTGGAACACCCGGGCTTCGAGAAGGACGCCTTCGAGAAGAACCGGGCGGTGGAAGAGCGCCGCAACGAGGACCGCTTCCACTTCATCAACTGGACCAAGACCGCCTTCGATAACGTGGACGTGATTCCCCCGGGCAACGGCATCATGCACCAGATCAACCTGGAGAAGATGTCGCCGGTGGTTCAGGTGCGCGAGGGCGTGGCGTTTCCGGATACCTGCGTCGGCACCGACAGCCACACCCCCATGGTGGACGCCCTGGGCGTGATCTCCGTGGGCGTGGGCGGCCTGGAAGCCGAGAACGTGATGCTGGGCAATCCGTCCATGATGCGCCTGCCGGACATCGTCGGCGTGGAACTCACCGGCAAGCTCAAGCCGGGCATCACCGGCACCGACCTGGTGCTGTCGCTCACCGAATTCCTGCGCAAGGAACGGGTGGTGGGCGCCTACCTGGAATTCTTCGGCGAGGGCGCCGACTCCCTGACCGTGGGCGACCGCGCCACCATTTCCAACATGACCCCGGAATACGGCGCCACCGCGGCCATGTTCTACATCGACGGCCAGACCCTCGATTACCTCAAGCTCACCGGCCGCGACGACGACCAGGTGAAGCTCACCGAAACCTACGCCAAGGAAGCCGGCTTCTGGGCCGATTCCCTGAAGAACGCGGAGTACGAGCGGGTGCTGCGCTTCGACATGTCCAAGGTGGAGCGCACCCTGGCCGGGCCGTCCAACCCGCACGCGCGCCTGCCCACCTCGGAGCTGGCGTCCCGTGGCGTGGCCGGTGAGTGGCAGGAAAAGGAAGGCGAAATGCCCGACGGCGCGGTGATCATCGCCGCCATCACCTCCTGCACCAACACCAGTAATCCGCGCAACATGATCGCCGCCGGCCTGATCGCGCGGAACGCCAACAAACTGGGGCTGGTGCGCAAACCCTGGGTGAAGTCCTCCCTGGCGCCGGGCTCCAAGACGGTGAAAATGTACCTGGAGGAGGCCAACCTGCTGCCGGAGCTGCAGAGCCTGGGCTTCGACGTGGTCGCCTTCGCCTGCACCACCTGCAACGGCATGAGCGGCGCCCTGGACCCGAAAATCCAGCAGGAAGTGGTGGACCGGGATCTGTACGCCACCGCCGTGCTGTCCGGCAACCGCAACTTCGACGGCCGCATCCACCCCTACGCCAAGCAGGCGTTCCTGGCCTCGCCGCCGCTGGTGGTGGCCTACGCCATCGCCGGCACCATCCGCTTCGACATCGAGAAGGATGCCCTGGGCCATGACGCCGACGGCAACCCGATCATGCTCAAGGACATCTGGCCCGAGGACGGCGAGATCGACGCCATCGTCAAGGCCAGCGTGAAACCCGAGCAGTTCCGCGCCACCTACATTCCCATGTTCGAGAAGAAGGGCGACGGTGCCCGGGCGGCCAGCCCGCTGTACGACTGGCGGCCGATGAGCACCTATATTCGCCGTCCGCCGTACTGGGAAGGCACCATGGCCGGCGAGCGTGGCCTCAAGGGCATGCGGCCGCTGGCGGTGCTCGGTGACAACATCACCACCGACCACCTGTCACCGTCCAACGCCATCCTGCCGGACAGCGCCGCCGGCGAATACCTGGCGAAAATGGGCCTGCCGGAGGAGGACTTCAACTCCTACGCCACCCACCGGGGCGACCACCTGACCGCCCAGCGCGCCACCTTCGCCAACCCCAAGCTGCTCAACGAAATGGTGCGTGACGAGAACGGCGAGGTGAAGCAGGGCTCCTACGCCCGGGTGGAACCGGAAGGCAAGCCCACCCGCATGTGGGAAGCCATCGAAACCTACATGGAACGCAAGCAGCCGCTGATCATCATCGCCGGCGCCGACTACGGCCAGGGTTCCTCCCGGGACTGGGCCGCCAAGGGCGTGGCGCTGGCCGGGGTGGAAGCGATCGTCGCCGAAGGCTTCGAGCGCATCCACCGCACCAACCTGATCGGCATGGGCGTGATGCCACTGCAGTTCCAGGAGGGCACCACCCGCAAGACCCTGAACATCGACGGCACCGAGACCTTCGACGTCAAGGGCACGCCGGCGCCTCGGGCCGAGCTCACCCTGGTGATCCACCGCGCCAACGGCGACAGCGAGGAAGTGCCGGTGATCTGCCGTCTGGACACCGCCGAGGAAGTCTCGGTGTACTCCGCCGGCGGCATCCTGCAGAAATTCGCCAAGGAGTTCATTGCCGATAGCGCGGCGTGAATGGAGTCACAACCATGAGTAACGCACCACAGATCAAAATTCCCGCCACCTACATGCGCGGCGGCACCAGCAAGGGCGTTTTCTTCCGGCTCGATGATCTGCCGGAAGCCGCCCGGGTGCCGGGCCCGGCCCGGGACGCCCTGTTGCTGCGCGTGATCGGCAGTCCGGATCCCTACGGCAAGCACACCGACGGCATGGGCGGCGCCACCTCCAGCACCAGCAAGACGGTGATCCTGTCGCGCAGCGACAGCCCCGACCACGACGTGGATTATCTGTTCGGCCAGGTGTCCATCGACAAGCCGTTCATCGACTGGAGCGGCAATTGCGGCAACCTCACCGCCGCCGTGGGCGCTTTCGCCATCAGTAATGGCCTGGTGGACCCGGCCCGGGTGCCGGCCAACGGCGAGGCGGAGATCCGCATCTGGCAGGCCAATATCGAGAAGACCATCATCGCCCGCATCCCGATCACCGACGGCGAGGTGCAGGAAACCGGTGACTTCGAGCTGGACGGGGTCACCTTTCCCGCCGCCGAGGTGAAAATCGAGTTCCTCGACCCGGCGGACGGGGAGGGCGCTTTGTTTCCCACCGGCAACCCGGTGGACGACCTGGAGGTGCCCGGTATCGGTACCTTGAAGGCGACCATGATCAACGCCGGCATTCCCACGGTATTCGTCAACGCCGAGGACATCGGTTACACCGGTACCGAGCTGCAGGGCGACATCAACGAGGATGCCCGGGCCCTGGCCCGCTTCGAGACGATTCGCGCCCACGGCGCCCTGCGCATGGGGCTGATCCAGTCCCTGGAGGAGGCCGAGCAGCGCCAGCACACGCCGAAGGTGGCCTTCGTGGCGCCGCCCCGGGAATACCTGGCGTCCAGCGGCAAGACCGTGGCCGCCGGCGACATCGACCTGCTGGTGCGGGCGCTCTCCATGGGCAAGCTGCATCACGCCATGATGGGCACCGCGGCGGTGGCCATCGGCACCGCCGCCGCCATCCCGGGCACCCTGGTGAACCTGGCCGCCGGCGGCGGCGAGCGCGACTCGGTGCGTTTCGGGCATCCCTCCGGTACGCTCAAGGTGGGTGGCGAGGCACGCCGGGAGGGCGACCGCTGGCAAGTCACCAAGGCCACCATGAGCCGCAGTGCCCGGGTGCTCATGGAAGGCTGGGTGCGCGTTCCCGGCGACGTGCTTTCGTAAGCGCCGCCGGATCGCGACTGAAGTCGCTCCTACGTGGACTGTAGGAGCGACTTCAGTCGCGATAGCTCCGCCAACCGAACACATGACAAGGAGGCACCATGACCGGCAACGTGGATCAGAATCTGCGCCCCGACTACGACCCGGAAATCCAGGCCATCGTCGACTATGTGCTCGGCTACGACATCCAGTCGAAGGAGGCCTGGGACACCGCCCGCCTGTGCCTGATGGACACCCTGGGCTGCGGCCTGCTGGCGTTGCGCTTCCCGGAATGCGCCAAGCACCTGGGGCCGCTGGTGGAAGGCACCGTGGTACCCCATGGCGCCCGGGTGCCCGGCACGCCGCACCGGCTCGACCCGGTGAAGGCGGCCTGGGACATCGGCTGCATCGTGCGCTGGCTGGACTACAACGACACCTGGCTGGCGGCGGAGTGGGGGCATCCCTCCGACAATCTCGGCGGCATCCTGGCGGTGGCCGATCACCTGTCGCAAAAGAATCTGTCCCGGGGCAAGGCGCCGCTGACCATGAAGACGGTGCTGGAAGCGATGATCATGGCCCATGAGATCCAGGGCGTGCTGGCCCTGGAGAATTCCTTCAACCGGGTCGGCCTGGATCACGTGGTGCTGGTCAAGGTGGCTTCCACGGCGGTGGTGGCGCGCATGATGGGCGCTGACCGCGAGCAGCTTCTGTCCGCCGTGTCCCACGCCTGGGTGGACGGCCAGTCCCTGCGCACCTACCGGCACGCGCCCAACGCCGGCTCGCGCAAATCCTGGGCCGCCGGCGACGCCACCAGCCGGGCGGTGCGCCTGGCGGACATTGCCCTGCGCGGCGAGATGGGCATCCCCGGTGCCCTGAGCGCGCCTCAATGGGGCTTCTACGACGTGCTGTTCAGCAAGACCAACAAGGACCAGAAGCTCAAACCGGAGCAGGACCGGCGCTTCAAGTTCCAGCGCGAATACGGTTCCTATGTGATGGAGAACATTCTCTTCAAGCTGAGCTTCCCGGCGGAATTCCACAGCCAGACCGCCTGCGAGGCGGCGGTCACCCTGCATCCGAAGGTCAAGGACCGTCTCGACGAGATCGACCGCATCGTCATCACCACCCACGACTCGGCGATCCGCATCATTTCCAAGCGCGGCCCGCTGGCGAATCCGGCGGACCGGGACCATTGCCTGCAATACATGACCGCGGTGCCGCTGATCCTGGGCGAGCTGAACGCGGACCACTACGAGGACGCCTTCCACGAGGCCCATCCGATCATCGATGAACTGCGCGACAAGATGGAGATCGTCGAGGACCCGGGTTACTCGAAGGACTACTACGATCCGGAGAAGCGCTCCATCGCCAACGCGGTGCAGGTGTTCTTCAAGGACGGCTCCAGCACCGAGCAGGTGGCGGTGGAATACCCCATCGGCCACCGCCGCCGCCGGGAGGAGGGCATCCCGGTGCTGGAGGACAAGTTCCGCCGCAATCTGGCGACCCGCTTCCCGGCCGGCCGGGTGGCGGACATCATGGAACTGTGCCGGAACCCCGACCGGCTCAACGCCATGCCGGTCAACGAGTTCATGGACCGCTTCGTGATCTGAGCCGCTCCTACTGGAGGCGCCGCTGCAGGCCGGTCATGGCCAGGATGCGGGTGCTGATTTCCTCGATGGACAGCTCGGTGGCGTCCAGGTGGGGAATGTTGAACTTGTTGTACAGCGCCTGCAGGGCGCGCACTTCCATATCGCACTGGCGCGGCGACGCGTAGCGGCTGCCGGCCTTGCGTTCGCTGCGGATGGCGCTGAGCCGGTCGGCGTTGATGGTCAGCCCGAACAGCTTGTGGCGGTGCGGGGCCAGGGCGTCGGGCAGGCGCAGGTCGTCGAAGTCGTCCTCGGTGAGCGGGTAGTTGGCGGTGAACAGGCCGAACTGCAACGCCAGATACAAGCAGGTGGGCGTCTTGCCGGAGCGCGACACGCCCACCAGAATCAGGTCCGCCTGATCGTAGTGGCGGGTGCGCGCGCCGTCGTCATTGTCCAGGGCGAAATGCACCGCGTTGATGCGGATGCGGTAGGCCTGCTGGTCGCGGATGGCGTGGCTCTGGCCCACCTTGTGGTTGGCCGGCACGCCCAGTTCCTCCTCCAGGGGTTTCTGGTAGGCGGTGAACAGATCCAGCACCCGGCCCTTGCAGGTGTGCAGGATCTGGCGGTGGGTGTCGTTGACCAGGGTGGAGAACACCACCGGGGTGGCGCCGTCCTCGCTGGCGGCCCGGTCGATGCGGTTGACCGCCTCCCGGGCGAGCTCGTCGGACTGCACATAGGGAATGGTGACCTGGTTAAAATCTATGCTACCGAACTGGCTGAGCAGGGTGTGACCCAGGGTTTCGGCGGTAATGCCGGTGCCGTCGGAAATAAAAAAAGCCGTTCTTTTCATGAACTTGGAGCTCCCGGTAACAGCTCGCGCGGGGTCGCGCGGGGCTTCCACAAAAGTCGTAACAGTTTCGCCAATACGGGCGGGCAAAGCGCCGTGGTTTTGGGTAGAATGGCGCCTCGATTCATTCCGGTAAAGCCGGGAACCGCCGAAACACGGTGTACCACACCGGTCCCGGGTTCCTCGGCCAGCAACACTTAAGGAGACGACCTTGGCGGAATACGTAGTCTGGTTTCAGGATCTGGGCAAGGACGACGTGGAGCGCGTCGGCGGCAAAAACGCCTCCCTTGGCGAGATGATCAGCAACCTGGCGGCGGCCGGCGTGTCCGTCCCGGGCGGTTTTGCCACCACCGCGGAAGCGTTTCGCGATTTCCTGGAACACAATGATCTGACCACCAAGATCAACGACGCCCTCGGCGCGCTGGACGTGGATGACGTGGTGGCCCTGGCGGAAACCGGTGAAAAGATTCGCAAGTGGGTGGTGGACGCCCCCTTCCAGCCCGGGCTGGAAGCCGCGATCCGGGACGCGTACGAGAAGATGGGCGGCGACGACGCCGAGTTCCCGGTGGCGGTGCGTTCCTCCGCCACCGCCGAGGACCTGCCCGATGCGTCCTTCGCCGGCCAGCAGGAAACCTTCCTCAATATCCGTGGCCTTGACCATGTGATGGTGGCGGTGAAGGAGGTGTTCGCCTCCCTGTTCAACGACCGCGCCATCAGCTACCGGGTGCACCAGGGCTTTGATCACAAGCTGGTGGCCCTGTCCGCCGGCGTGCAGCAGATGGTGCGTTCCGAGACCGGCGCCGCCGGCGTGATGTTCACCCTGGACACCGAGTCCGGCTTCCGCGACGTGGTGTTCATCACCGCGTCCTACGGCCTCGGCGAAATGGTGGTGCAGGGCGCCGTGAACCCGGACGAGTTCTACGTTCACAAGAAAACCCTGCTCAACAAGAAGCCGTCCATCCTGCGCCGCAACCTGGGCAGCAAGCTTCAGAAGATGGTGTACGGCAGCGAGGCCAGCGCCGGCAAGTCGGTGCAGACCGTGGACGTGGCCCAGGCCGACCGGCTGCGCTTCTGCCTCAGCGATGAACAGGTGGAAAGCCTGTCCCGCCAGGCCATCGAGATCGAGAAGCACTACGGCATGCCCATGGACATCGAATGGGCCCTGGACGGCGACACCAACAAGCTGTTCATCGTGCAAGCGCGCCCGGAGACGGTGAAGAGCCGTTCCGACGCCTCGGTGATGGAGCGCTACCTGCTCAAGCAGACCGGCAAGGTGCTGGTGGAAGGCCGTGCCATCGGCCAGCGCATCGGCGCCGGTCCGGTCCGCGTGGTCTCCAGCATCAAGGAAATGGACCGCGTGCAGGCCGGCGACGTGCTGGTCACCGACATGACCGACCCGGACTGGGAACCGGTGATGAAGCGCGCCTCCGCCATCGTCACCAACCGGGGCGGGCGTACCTGCCACGCGGCGATCATCGCCCGTGAGCTGGGCGTGCCGGCCATCGTTGGCTGCGGCGACGCCACCGAGCAGCTCAAGGACGGTCAGGAAGTGACCGTGTCCTGCGCCGAGGGCGACACCGGCAACATCTACGAGGGCCGCCTGGAGTTCGACGTTCAGCGCAACTCCATCGAGTCCATGCCCAAGCTGCCGTTCAAGATCATGATGAACGTGGGCAACCCGGACCGCGCCTTCGATTTCGCCACTCTGCCCAACCAGGGCGTGGGCCTGGCGCGCCTGGAATTCATCATCAACCGCATGATCGGCGTGCACCCCAAGGCGCTGCTCAACTACGACGGCCTGCCCAAGGACGTCAAGCAGGCCGCCGACAAGCGCATCGCCGGCTACGACGATCCGGTGGACTTCTACGTGGAGAAGCTGGTCGAGGGGATTTCCACCCTGGCCGCCGCCTTCCACCCGGAAAAGGCCATCGTGCGCCTGTCCGACTTCAAGTCCAACGAGTACGCCAACCTGATCGGCGGCAGCCTGTACGAGCCTCACGAAGAAAACCCGATGCTGGGTTTCCGGGGCGCCAGCCGCTACATCAGCGAGAATTTCCGCGATTGTTTCGAGCTCGAATGCCGCGCCCTGAAGAAGGTGCGCGACGAAATGGGCTTCACCAACGTGGAAATCATGGTGCCGTTCGTGCGCACGCCGGGCGAAGCGGAGCAGGTGATTGATCTGCTGGCCAAGAACGGCCTGAAGCGGGGCGAGAACGGCCTGCGCGTGATCATGATGTGCGAGCTGCCCACCAACGCTCTGATCGCCGACGAGTTCCTGAAGTTCTTCGACGGCTTCTCCATCGGTTCCAACGACCTGACCCAGCTGACCCTGGGCCTGGACCGGGACTCCGGCATCATCAGCCACCTGTTCGACGAGCGGGACCCGGCGGTGAAGGCGCTGCTGAAGATGGCCATCGACGCCTGCAACGCCCAGGGCAAGTACATCGGCATCTGCGGCCAGGGCCCGTCCGACCATCCGGATCTGGCCAAGTGGCTGATGGAGCAGGGCATCTCCTCGGTGTCCCTGAACCCGGATTCGGTACTCGACACCTGGTTCTACCTGGCCGAGAAACACGGCCACTGACCGGCGTCCCGACCGACCCGCGAAGAAGCCCGGCACCGCCGGGCTTTTTTGTGGGCGTTATTGCGGCTATGGTCGGGGGATCGCCGCCATTTCGAAGCCGCCATGTTCCACCGTTTGATCCGCACCCTGGACCTGCACGACGGCCTGCGCCTGCCGGTGCGCATTGGCCGCCACGAATTGTTGCTGTTGCATGAAAGCGGGGAGACCTGGCTGGTGCAGCGGCGCTGCCCCCACGGCGACTTTCCCCTGGAACGGGCCAGCCTGCGCGATGGTGTGCTGCGCTGTCCGGGACACGGCCTGGAATTTTCCCTGCACAGCGGGCGCTGCCGGGCTCAGCCGGACTACTGCCTGAAACGGTACATGCTGGAATTCGACGGCCCCTGGCTGGGGGTCAACCTGGACCCGGCCGGGGGCCACTGAAGGCGGGTTCAGCGGCTGGCCACGGTCTCGGTGTCGGCCATCTCGAGCTGATAGCGCAGCCGCAGCTCCTTGACCTTTCGCACATAGGCCCGGGTTTCCGCGAACGGCGGAATGCCGCCGTAGCGGCGCACGTTGCCTTCGCCGGCGTTGTAGGCGGCGAGCACCTGGTCGAGGGTATCGAACTTGTTCTGCAGATAGGCGAGGAAGCGGGTGCCGCCACGAATATTATCGGCGGCGTCGAAGGGATTGGCCACTTCCAGGTAGTCGGCGGTGCGCGGCATCAGCTGCATCAGCCCCTGGGCGCCGACCCGGGAAACGGCGTAGCGGTCGAACAGGGATTCGGCGTGGATCACCGCCTTGACCAGGGCCGGTTCCACCTCGAAGCTGCCGGCGGCGGATTGGATCAGAGTGTCATAGCGGTTGCGCTGGTAGTCGGTGAGGGCCCGGGGCTGGTAGCTCCAGCCCTTGCGCACGGACAGCAGGGTGTAGCCGCCGCCCACCTTTTCCTGCGGCTGGTCGGTGAACAGGATTTCCCCGTTCGCCCCCCGGTATTTGTAGATGTTGTCGGCGGTCGCCGTGGGCGCGCCCAGAATCAGCGCCAGGGTCAGCCCCGCGCCGATCACCCCCGTGATCTTCATGTTGTTGTCCAGTCCGGATCCCGATTCCGAGGCTCCTTGATACCACAGTCCTAGCCCGGGTACTAGCTTCGTCGTAGGGAAGCCCGGGACCGGTTCTCATCTTTTTGGCGGAGCGGGCGCCCGCCGTTCACTCGACGCTGCCGTCGCCGGGCGATGATCGTGGTAGCATGCCCGGACGCTGATGGAGGAGGAACTATGCTGTCGGATCGGTTGCACGCCTGGGTCGATGTGCTCACCACCTGGCTGGCTCTGGGTTTGTTACTGATACTGTTCGTGCTGTCGGTGGCCGCGGCGGTGTTGTGGGTCCAGGACCGCTACCTGCAGAAAGCCCACGCGATTCGCCGCAACTACCCGTTGATCGGCCGTTTCCGCTACTTCTTCGAGCACATCGGCGAGTTCTTCCGCCAGTATTTCTTCGCCATGGACCGCGAGGAGCTGCCGTTCAACCGCGCCCAGCGCAGCTGGGTGTACCGGGCCGCCAAGGACCTCAGCAACACGGTGGCGTTCGGCACCACCAAGCAGAACGCGCCGGGCCGGGTGATCTTTCTCAACACCCCGTACCCGACCCTGGAGAAGGACGCCGCCGAGACCCTGCCGCTGATGATCGGCCCGCACGCCCGCCAGCCCTATGTGGCGCGCAGCTTCCACAATGTTTCCGGGATGAGCTTCGGGGCGCTGTCCAAGCCGGCGGTGCGGGCGTTGTCCCGGGGCGCCGGCTACGCCGGGTGCTGGATGAACACCGGCGAGGGCGGCCTTACCGAGATGCACCTGGAAGGCCACTGCGACCTGGTGTTCCAGATCGGCACCGCTTACTACGGCGTGCGCGACGCCGAGGGCAACCTCAGCGACGCCAAGCTGGAGGAGGTGGCCGCCCATCCGGAAGTGAAGATGTTCGAGATCAAGCTCAGCCAGGGCGCCAAACCCGGCAAGGGCGGCATCCTGCCCGCCAACAAGGTGACCCCGGACATCGCCCGCATTCGTGGCATTCCGGTGGGCGAGGCCTCGGTGAGCCCGAACGGCCAGCCCGGCATTCGAGGCGCCGGCGACCTGCTCGACATGATCCAGCGGGTGCGCGAGGTCACCGGCAAGCCGGTGGGCATCAAGACCGTGATCGGTTCCTGGCAGTGGCTGGAGGATCTGTTCATGGAAATCCACCAGCGCGGCCTGGAAAGCGCGCCGGATTTCATCACCGTGGACAGCGGCGAGGGCGGCACCGGCGCCGCGCCCATGTCATTGATGGACGACGTGGGCCTGAATCTGGCCGAGTCCCTGCCGCTGGTGGTGGACCTGCGCGACGGCTTCGGCCTGCGCGAGCGCATCCGCGTGATCGCTTCCGGCAAGCTGATCAATCCCACCATGGTGGCCTGGGCCATCGCCATCGGCGCGGATTTCTGCGTCTCCGCCCGGGGCTATATGTTCGCCCTGGGCTGCATTCAGGCCATGCAGTGCAACCGCAATACCTGCCCCACCGGGGTCACCACCCACAACCCGCGCCTGCAGCGCGGTCTGGTGCCCGCCGAAAAGGGCCGGCGGGTGGCGCACTTCCACGCCAACCTGGTCAAGGAAGTGGAAACCATCGCCCACGCCTGCGGGGTCGGCGAGCCGCGTCAGCTGCGCCGCCACCATGCGCGCATGGTCAACGCCAATGGCGATTCCATGCCGCTGGAGGAACTGTGGCCGCCCATCGAGGCGGGCGTGTATCTGCGCCAGGGGCGGCCCAGCCTGCACGCGCCCTTCGCCCGTTTCCGGGTGGGCGCCTGAGCCCGTGAATGACTTCAACGAGCAAAAACGAGGAGAGACCGTTGGCTAACGACTTCGACCTGGTGGTGATCGGCGCCGGTTCCGGGGGCGTGCGCGCCGCCCGCATGGCCGCCGGCCACGGCGCCCGGGTGGCGATCATCGAGGAACGCTTTTTTGGTGGCACCTGCGTGAACGTGGGCTGCGTGCCCAAGAAACTGTTCGCCTACGGCGCCGGTTTTCCGGATGAATTCCGCCTCGCCGCCGACTATGGCTATACCGTGGACGGCTGGTCCTTCGACTGGGCCACCCTGCGCGACAACAAGACCCGGGAAATCGAACGCCTCAACGGCATCTACCGGCGCCTGCTGGACAACGCCGGCGTCACCGTCTTCGAGGGCCACGGCCGCATCGAGGGCGCCGGCCGGGTGAGCGTGGACGGCGACATCCAGCTCAACGCGGAACGCATCCTCATCGCCACCGGCGGCAAGCCCTTCGTGCCGGATTTCCCCGGCAACGACCAGGTGCGCATCTCCGATGACCTGTTCTATCTGGAGCGTTTGCCGGACACGGTGGCGGTGGTGGGCGGCGGCTACATCGCCAGTGAGTTCGCCTCCATCCTCAACGGCCTGGGCGTCACCGTGCACCAGCTGTACCGCCGGGAGTTGTTCCTGCGTGGTTTCGACCACGACGTGCGCACCTTCGTCGCCGAGCGGATGGGCGCCAACGGCGTGAAGCTGCACTTCAACACCGACGTGGCGGCCATCGAGGAACGGGATGGCCGCCAGGCCCTGCACCTGGTCGACGGCGGCGAGCTGGTGGTCGACCAGGTGTTCTACGCCACCGGCCGGGTGCCGCGCCTGGACAATCTGCTCGCCGAGGGCGTGGATCTGGACATCGCCGACAACGGCGCGGTGCGCGTGGACGAGGGGCTGCAGACGTCCCTGGACGGCATCTACGCCCTGGGCGACGTGATCGACCGGCTGCAGCTCACCCCGGTGGCCCTGGCCGAGGGCACCTGGCTGGCCGCCCATTGGTTCGCCGAGGACAAACCCCAGGGGCCGCTGGATTACCGGGACGTGCCCACGGCGGTGTTCTGCCACCCCAACATCGGCACCGTGGGCTTCACCGAGGAAGAAGCCCTGGAGCGGTTCGGCACCGTGCGCGTGTACCGGGGCAGCTTCCGGCCGATGCGCTACACCCTGGGCGACATTCAGGAGAAAACCCTGATCAAGCTGATCGTGGACGACGCCAGCGACCGGGTGGTGGGGCTGCACATGGCCGGCGAGGAAGCCTCCGAGATCACCCAGGGGTTCGCGGTGGCCATCCGCATGGGCGCCACCAAGGCGGATTTCGACCGCACCATCGGCATCCATCCCACCTCGGCGGAGGAGTTCGTGACCTTGCGGCAGGGCGAAACCGTCACTCTTTGATGGCGGTTCCTACGGTGCGCGCTCCAGGGTCACCGGCAGCCCGTCCTTGGGCACCGGCAAACTGGTGGTGTCCACCGGCATTTCGTAGCCGGCGGGCACCGACCAGCGCCAGCGCAACAGCACCCGGTGCAGAATCGCCTTGACCTGCATCTCCGCGAAATGCAGCCCGATGCACTTGTGCGCGCCGCCGCCGAACGGCACCCAGGCGTAGGGATGAACCTTGTCCTCGCGGCGGTCCTCCGCGAAACGCTCCGGATCGAAACGCTCCGGGTCCGGCCAGTACTCCTCCATATAATGGGTGAAGTAGGGCGCCACCGTGATGAAGGTGCCCTCGGGAATGTAATAGCCCTGGTACTCCGCGTCGCGCACCGTGCGACGGGGCAGCGACGGCACCGGCGCGCACAGGCGCAATGCCTCCTTCATGGCCAGGGAAATGCCCGGCAGCGCCTCCAGGTCGCCGTAGTCCAGCCCGTCCTTGCCCAGTGCCCGGCTTTCCGCGCGCAGCCGTTCCTGCCAGTCCGGGTTCCGCGCCAACTGATAGAACAGGTTGGTGAGCGTGATGGTGGTGGTGTCGTGGGCGGCCATCATCAGGAAGATCATGTGGTTGACCACGTCGTCGTCGGAGAAGCGCTCGCCGTCCTCGGTGGTGGCATGGCACAGGGCGCTGAACAGATCGTTGTCCTGGCGGGCCCGCTTGGCCGGGATCTCCTCGCGGAACAGCTCTTCCAGCACCCGCCGGCCCTTGAGGCCCCGGGACCAGCGCAGCCCCGGCACCGGGAAGCGGAGCAGGGCGGTGCCGGCGCGCACCGTGTCCACGAAGGCGCGGTTGATGCGTTGTGCCCGGGGCCCCAGTTCGCTGCCCATGAACACGTCGGTGGCCAGATCCAGGGTCAGCTGCTTGAGACGGGGCAGCACCTGGATGGGACCGTCCGGCCAGCGCGCCAGGCCCTCGCCGATGCGCGGACTCATGCGCGCCAGGTAGCCCTCCAGGGCCGGCCGGGTGAACGCCTGCTGCATGATGCGCCGGTGCCAGCGGTGCTCCTCGAAATCCAGCAGCATGATGCCGCGATGGAAGAACGGGCCGATGAAGAAATCCCAACCGCCGTGATTGGAAAACAGGCTGTCCCGATTGAGCAGCACGAACTGGTTGGCGTCCGGCCCCAGCAGTTGAACCATGCGCAGCCCGAACAGGGAGGTCCAGGACACCGGCCCGTAGGTGTCGTAGCGGTGGCGCAGCATGCCGATGGGATCGCGCATGCTGCTCAGGGTGTTGCCGATCAGCGGCCAGCCGCGGTCACCCGGAATCGGTTTCAGCGCGCTGCCGTCGGGCACCCGGGCAAGAGGCGTGGCGGACATGGGCTTCTCCTTAAGGCGGTAAACATGGTGTTTATCGGATACTGAACCGGGAGCACGCCGACCGGCAAGAGGGGGTAGATGACTTTCCGCCGCGCATTTACCCGGCCTCTGGCCACGGAACGATCAATCCGTGCCGCGCGCCGTGATCATGGCGCCGCCGCCGCTCTTCAACCGGTTGTTCACGGTGTTATCCACAGTTTCTGTGGACTATCCACGGGACGGCGAGCGGCGGCGCGCGGGCCTGGGAGCGCCGGGGGCCGGTGTGTATGATCTGGCGAACGGTTTTCGACGACGGCGCGCGGAGGAGTAGAGATGCGCAGAGTGGTGTTCAATCAGAAAGGCGGCGTGGGCAAATCCAGCATCACCGTGAACCTGGCGGCGATCGGCGCGGCCCGGGGGCGCAAGACCCTGGTGGTGGATCTGGACCCGCAGTGCAACGCCAGCCAGTACCTGCTCGGCATGGCCGCCTACCAGCACGAAAGCGGACCCACTCCCAACATCGGCACCTTCTTCGGCCAGACCCTGTCGTTCAAGCTCAAGGAAAAGGCGCCCCGGGACTATGTGCACGCCACCCGCTTCCAGAACCTGCACGTGCTGCCCTCCGACGGCGAGTTGGGCGAGATCGAGCACCTGCTGGAATCCAAGCACAAGATCTACAAGCTGCGCGGCCTGCTCAAGAGCCTGGCCCGGGAGTTCGACGACATCTACGTGGACACCCCGCCGGCGTTCAACTTCTACACCCTGTCGGCGTTGATCGCCGCCGAGCGGGTGCTGATTCCCTTCGACTGCGACGCCTTTTCCCGCAAGGCGCTCTACACCCTGCTGGAAAACATCCAGGAGGTGCGCGAGGACCACAACGAGGACCTGACCCTGGAAGGCATCGTGGTCAACCAGTTCCAGCCCCGCGCCCGGCTGCCCCAGGAGCTGGTGGCGTCCCTGGAGGAGGAGGGGCTGCCAATGCTGGCCAGCCGCCTGTCCGCCAGTGTCGCCATGCGCGAATCCCACGAGCGGGCCACGCCGCTGGTGAACTGGAACCCCCGCCACAAGCTCACCGAGGAATACGAGGCCCTCTACCAGGAACTGACCACCGGGCACTGACCGCCCGTTGAATTGGTAAATGCGGTTGCGTTGTACTATCTTGCGCGGGCTTGTCCGCCGCCGGCGGACCATGACCACTAGCGGTTAGGAGATTCTATGCGCACCCTGCTGCGGGGAGCCCTGCTCGCCATCCTGCTGCTGCCGGCCCTGGGCCAGGCGGCGCTGGCGCGCGCCCAGCTCGAAACCTTCGAACGCCAGCTGTGGCGGATCAGCACCGACCACCACATGCTCGATCTGATGGACGGCGATCAGCGCTACGGCGCCTCCCTGGACGAAACCGCGTCGGCGGCGGCCGCCGGCCTGGAAACCCTGGCGGGCAACGCCGAATCCGAGCAAGAGCAGGCCCTGGTGGCCGATCTCCAGGCCCGTTGGCAAGAGCTGGATGCCGCTGGCGAGGGCGATCCGGCCCGCTTCGACCGGGTACCGGCGGCGGTGTCCGAGCGCATCGAAACGTTCGAGGGCGGCGAGAGCGGCGACTACGACGATGTTCAGCGGCTGATCACCGGCCTGCAGCGGCTCACCGCCACCTACACCGCCATCGTCGGCGGCGGGGACGCCGATCAGGACGCCTTCCGTGCCGAGCTGGGCGAATTCGGGCAGCGGCTGAAACGGGCTCAAGCCGCCCACGGCGACCACGGCCCGCTCAAGGAAGCCCTGGAGCAGTCCCGCCTGAAGTGGGAATTCGTGCGTGGCTCCCTGACCAAGTTCGGCAACGACGCGGTGCCCTTCCTGGTGTACCGCTACACCGGCCGCATGACCGAGAACCTGGACCAGGCGATGGCGCCGGCGGACTGATCAGTCCGCCCGGTCCGCCAGCCAGTCGGCGATCACCCGCCAGCAGTGCGCCGGCGCCTTGCCGCCGGCGAACACCCCGGCATGGCCGCCGGGGGCCACCTCGAAACGTTTGTCCCGGCTGCCCACCACCTTGAGCACCTCCTTGGCGGCGCGCACGCTGACGATGCGGTCGCTGGCACCGCCGAAGGCGAGCAGATCCTGGGTGACGCGGCCGAAGTCCACGCGCCGCTCGCCGATGGTGAGCCGGCCACTGGCCAGGCTGTTGGCCAGGATCATCTTCTCGATCACCTCGCGCACCACGGCGCCCGGATAGTCCACCATGTCGTTGAACCACTGGCCCATGGTCATGTATTCGGTGACGTAGTCGCGGTCGCCAATGTTGCGCACCAGATCCATGTAGGACTGCACCAGCCCCGGCGGATTGGTGAGCTTGAAGCCCCAGGAGAGCAGGTTGGCGGGAATGTGGAACAGCTTGCTGTCCAGGGGCTCCAGGCGGAACTGGAACCAGTCGTGGATCTGCATGGCGGGGATCGCCGCCAGGCTGAACACCTTGCCGAACGGCCCGCTCTTGTGAAAGTTCACCGGGCTGGCGATGGTCGCCAGGCTGTTCACCGGGGCGTCCGGGTGGCCGCCCAGATAGAGCAGGTTGAGCAGGCCGCCCATGCAGTAGCCGAGCAGGTTGACCCGCTCGGCGCCACTGTCGGCGAGCACCGCCGCCACCGCCTCGGGCAGCCAGCGGTTCACGTAGGTGTCCAGGCCCAGCTCCCGGTCCGCCTGGGACGGCTGGCCCCAGTCGATCAGGTAGACGTCGTGGCCGCGCGCCATCAGGTAGCGGACCATGGAGCGGTTGGGCATCAGGTCGAAGGTCCAGCAGTGAATGCCCAGCGCCGGCACCAGGATCAGCGGCAGCCGGTGTTTGTCGCGGCGCACCGGCACGGTTTCCTCGCCCACGGTGATGGCGGCCATGGGCGGCAGGCTGTAGTGACGCACGGCCATGATGCCGTCGCGATGGATCTCCTCCCAGGGGGTCTTGTCGGTCTGGATGAACCGCCGCGGATGCCGGCGCCGCTCGACGGCGTGGAGGAGCGCGCGGGCGGAGTGTTTCAGGGAAGGGCGTGGCGCCATGCAACCTCTCGCCAATTGAACCTGTGGAAACGAGGGGGTAATCTTGCCGGGCCCGCAGTAACCGAGCATTGGCCGCCGTGACGGATTCCAAGATTCCCTACACCCGAATGGACGTGTGCAACCGTTCCCTGGAAACGGTGAAGCATTCGCGCAACCTGGGCATGGAGGTGCTCAGCGCCGAGGAAGAGGGCGTGCGCGTGCGTTTGCCCTGGCGCGAGGACCTGGTCGGTAACCCGGACACCGGGGTGCTGCACGGCGGCGCCATCTTCGCGATGATGGACCAGGCCGGCGGCATGGCCAACAGCTGCCGCCTGTACCCCAACTTCGAGATCACGCCGACCATCGACTTCCGCGTCGATCACCTGCACGCGCCCACCCCGGGCAAGGCGGTGATCTGCCACGCTTCCTGCTACCGGCTCACCGACCACGTCACCTTCGTGCGTCTGACCACCTGGGAGGAGGGCAAGGAGGACGGCGAACCGGTGGCCACCGGGCTGGCCACCTATACGCGCATGAAAATCGACAAGAACGGCCGGGTGGTGTCCTGATGACGGAGAGTCTAAAAGCGCTGATCGAAGCCTGCCGCCAGGGCCAGGCGGATTACCAGGATCTCGTCGACCGGGTGCCCTACGCCCGCTTCCTGGGCATTGAACTGCGGGTCCAGGGCGAGGAACTCACCTTCATCCTGCCCAAGAACCCGGAGAACATCGGCAACCCCACGCTGCCCGCTCTGCATGGCGGCGCCGTGGCCGGCTTCATGGAGCAGGCGGCGATCATCTTCATCCTGCTGGAGATGGGCGAGCCCAAGGTGCCCAAGACCATCGATTTCACCATCGACTACCTGCGCGCCGGCCTGTTCCGGGACACCTACGCGGAATGCCGCATCACCCGGCTGGGCCGGCGCATCGCCAATGTGCACATCAGCGCCTGGCAGAAGCGCCGGGAAGAGCCGATCACCATCGCGCGGGCGCACTTTCTGCTCTCCGAGGAAAACAACTGAACCCCTCGCTCGCCCCGGGCCTCACCCAGGCCCTGCTGCTGGGGGCGGTGGGCGTCACCGCCCTCGGCCAGACCCTGGTGTTTATTCTGCTGCCCTCCCTGGGCCGCGCCGCCGGCCTGGCGGAAATCCAGGTGGGCCTGATCATCAGCTGCTCGTCCCTGGCGTTCGCCCTGGCCAGCCCGATCTGGGGCTATCTGAGCGAACTGCGCGGGCGCCGCCCGGTGCTGATCATCGGCCTGAGCGGCTACGCCGTGGGCACGCTGATCTTCGGCGTGATCTTCCACCTCGGCCTCACCGGCTTGCTGGCCGGCGGCGCGCTGCTCACCCTGCTGGTGGTGGCGCGCATGGCCCAGGCGCTGATCATGGCCGCCACGCCGCCCTCGGCGGCGGCCTACACCGCCGACATCACCACCCCGGAGGCCCGTACCCGGGGCATGGCCCGCATTGGCGCCGCCAACAATCTGGGCACCGTGCTGGGCCCCGGCGTGGGCGGCATGCTGGCCGCGGTGTCCCTGGTGCTGCCGCTGTATCTGGTGGGGGCCCTGGTGGGGCTGATGGCCCTGGCGGTGATGTTTTTCCTGCCGCCCTCGCCGTACCGGGGCCAGCCCGCCGACCAGCGCGTGCGCGCGGTGCTGGCCACCGGCCTGCGCGCCTACGGCGACCGCCGCTTCCGGGACCTGCTGGTGACCGGCGTGGTGCTGTTCATGTGCCTGGCGCTGATCCAGCAGACCCTGGGCTTTCTGTTCCAGGACGCCCTGAACATGAGCCCGGCGGAGGCCGCCGGCGCCCTGGGCACCACCATGATGGCGGCGGCGGTGACTTCCCTGCTCGGTCAGCTATTGGTGGTGCAATGGCTGCGCGCCCCGGCGCTGGTCCTGCTGGCGGTGGCGGTGCCCGCCATCGGCGTGGGCGCCGGCCTGCTGTGGGTGTTCGACAACCGGGTCGGGATGACCGCGGCGGTGATGCTGGTGGGGCTGGGGATCGGCTTCGGCATGCCGGCGATCATGGCGCTAGCCAGTCTGCGCGTGTCCAGCGAGGAGCAGGGCAGGGTGGCGGGGCTGGCCAGCGCCTGTCCGTCCCTGGGGTTCGTGCTCGGGCCGCTGGTGGGCACCGGGCTCTACTCGGTGGATCACCGCTTTCCGTACATGCTGGTGGTGGCGCTGATGGTGCCGCTGGGGGTTCTGGTCTGGCGGCTGCGCGCCAAGAAGCAGGAAGTGGAAGGGGGCTGAAAGGCACTGAAGCCGCCCCGGCCGGGGCGGCTCCGACGGTTACTTACTTCTCGTAGGGGATCAGGGTCAGTTCCACGCGGCGGTTCTGCTGGCGACCGCTGGCGGTGCCGTTATCGGCCACCGGCTGGGTTTCACCGAAGCCCACGGTGTCGATGCGCACGGCCTGCACGCCGTAGCCCTGCAGAACCTGGGCCACCGCCTGGGCGCGTTGCTGGGACAGGAGCATGTTGTAGCGCTCGCCACCGGTGCTGTCGGTGTGGCCGGCCACCTGGATCATGGTGGATTTGTACTCCTTGAGCACCTCGGAGACGGAATCCAGCACCGGCCGGAAGTTGCTCTGCACATTGGTGCTGTCGGTGGCGAAGGTCACGTTGCCCGGCATGTTGAGGATGATGCGGTCACCCTGGCGGGTCACGGACACACCGGTGCCTTCCAGCTTCTGACGCAGCTTCGCTTCCTGGGTGTCCATGTAGTAGCCCACGCCGCCGCCGGCGATGGCGCCGATGCCGGCCCCGGCCAGCGCCCGTTCCTTACGCTCCTTGGCGTTGTCGGAGGTGGCGATGCCCAGCAGGGCGCCGCTCACCGCGCCGATGGCGGCGCCGGAGGTGGCCTTGGAAGTCTGTTTCTCACCCGTGTACGGATTGATCGTGCTGCAACCGGCCAGGGTCACGGCCCCCGCCAGCATGAGGCTTCCGGCAAGACGTTTCATTGTCGCTCCTTAAATCCTTTGTTTTCCGGTGGCTTCACCTTAGCCCACCGGGGAGGCGAAACCATAGCCAGCCGGTAAAAATCGGTAAAGTCGCGTAGCCCGGGAATGAGACCGGCGCCGCGCCTACGGGGCGGGGAACGGGCCGGCTTGTCCTTAAAAGTCCATTTTTGTCCGCCAGGGCCAGTGAAAGGCCGGGGCCCCGGCACTATCATCGGGGTTTTATCGCGGCCACCGCAGGAGAACCCAACGCATGCGACGCTGGAACGGCTGGGGCGACAGCGCCAACGACTATCCCTTGAAACCGGCCGGGGCGGCCTTTCTGGAAGCCCGGTTGGGCGCCGGCCAGCGCCTCGCCGACGCGGACCTGGACCAGGTGCTGGCGTCGGTGCCGGCCAGCCGGCTGGCGCACCACCCGCTGGTGGACACGGCCCCCGAGACCCGCGTGCGCCATGCCCGGGGCCAGAGCCTGGCGGACTGGCTGGCGATGCGTTCCGGGGACTTCGGCGTGTTTCCGGACGGCGTCGCCTTCCCGGAAAGCGGCGAGCAGGTCCGCGAACTGCTGGACTGGTGCCGCGACCAGGACGTGCTGCTGATCCCCTACGGGGGCGGCACCTCGGTGGCCGGGCACATCAATCCCCGCGCCGGCGACCGGCCGGTGCTCACCCTCAGCCTGGCGCGGCTGGACCGGCTCACCGACCTGGACCAGGCCAGCCAGGTGGCCACCTTCGGCGCCGGCACCCCGGGCCCGTCGGTGGAGCGCCAGCTCGCCGAGCGGGGCTACCGGCTGGGGCACTATCCGCAGTCCTGGGAGTTGTCCACCCTGGGCGGCTGGGTGGCGAGCCGCTCCAGCGGCCAGCAGTCCCTGCGTTACGGGCGCATCGAGCAACTGTTCGCCGGCGGCCGGGTGGAAACCCCCACCGGCACCCTGACGTTGCCCACCATTCCGGCGTCCTCCGCCGGCCCCGATCTGCGCGAGATGGTGATGGGCTCGGAAGGGCGCCTGGGGGTGATCACCGAGGTGAAGGTACGGGTCAGCCCGCTGCCGGAGGAGGAGCAGTTCCACGTCGCCTTCCTGCCGGACTGGGACAGCGCCGTGCTGCTGGCTCGCCGCCTGGTACAGGCGCGGGTGCCGCTGTCCATGGTGCGCGTGTCCAACGCCGAGGAAACCCGCACCCAGCTCACCCTGGCCGGCCACGAGCGCCTGGTGGCGGCCCTGGAGCGCTACCTGGCCCTGCGCGGCCAGCCCCGGGGGCGCAAATGCATGCTCACCTTCGGCATCACCGGCGACAAGGCTCATTGCCGGCATGCCCTGGGCGAGGCGCGCCGGGCGATCCGCGCCGCCGGCGGTGTCACCACCGGGCGGGCCCTGGGCCGTAAATGGGAGGAGGCGCGCTTTCGCTCCCCCTATCTGCGCCACGGGCTCTGGGAACGGGGCTACGCCGTGGATACCCTGGAGACCTGCGTGGACTGGGGACGGGTACCGCAAACGGTGGCCGCCATCGAGCAGGCCATCCGCGACCACGCCGGCGACGGCGAAACCGCCCATGTTTTCACGCACCTGTCGCATTTGTATGCGCAGGGTTCCAGTATCTACACCACCTATGTGTTCCGCTGCTCCTCGGATTACGAAGGCACCCGGCAACGGTGGTGGGCGATGAAACGGGCCGCCAGCGACGCCATCGTGGCCAACGGCGGTACCATCAGTCACCAGCACGGCGTGGGCCGCGACCACGCGCCCTGGCTGGTGCACGAGAAGGGCGAGCGGGGCCTGGTGGCCCTGCGCGACCTGGTCACCCATTTCGACCCGCAAGGGCGGCTCAATCCGGGCTGCCTCCTGGAGGACTGACAACATGCTGGCATCGCGCCCGAGCCTGGCCGACCTGGCCGGACAACAGTGGGATCTGATCGTGGTCGGCGGCGGCATCACCGGCGCCGGCGTGCTGCTGGAGGCCGCCCGCCAGGGCCGCAAGGCGCTGCTGCTGGAGCAGCGTGATTTCGCCTGGGGCACGTCCAGCCGCTCCTCGAAGATGGTGCACGGCGGCCTGCGTTACATCGCCCAGGGCGACGTGCGCCTGACCCGGGACGCGCTGCGCGAGCGGGAGCGCTTGCTGCGCGATCTGCCCGGCCTGGTGGAGCGCGCCACCTATCTGTTTCCGCTGCGCAAGGGCCGCTTCCCGGGCCGCTGGCCGATGACCGCGGTGCTGTCCCTGTATGACTTCCTGGCCGGCATCCGCGACCACCGCTTTCTGTCCAGAAAGGAACTGCTGCGCCGGGTGCCGGGCCTGGACGACACCGGCCTGAGCGGCGCCATGAGCTACACCGACGCGCTCACCGACGATTGCCGCCTGGTGATCCGCTGCCTGCTGGAAGCGGCCCGGGTGGGGGGCCGGAGCCTCAACTACGCCCGCGTCACCGGCACCCGCCGGGAGGACGGCGTCACCCGGGTCACGGTGCGCGACGAGGTGGCCGGCGAAACCGGCGAGCTCAGTGCCCCGGTGGTGATCAATGCCACCGGCGCCTGGGCCAACCGGCTTGGCGCCAACCGCTCCGGCGAAGGCGGCGCGGAAACGCCGCGCATCCGCCCCCTGCGCGGCAGTCACCTGTTCGTGGACCCGGCGCGGCTGCCGGTGGACGACTGCCTCACCGTGATGCACCCCCGGGATGGCCGGCCGGTGTTCGTGTTCCCCTGGGAGGGCGTGACCTGCGTGGGCACCACGGACCTGGACCACGGCGACGATCTCGACCTGGAGGCCAGCGCCAGCGGCGCCGAGGTGGACTATCTGCTGGAGCTGATCAATGGCCAGTTCCCCGGCGCCGGCCTGACCCGGGACGACGTGCTTTCCACCATGGCCGGGGTGCGCCCGGTGATCGCCTCCGGCGACGGCAAGGACCCGTCCAAGGAACGCCGCGACCACGCCGTCTGGGAGCACGACGGCCTGGTGACGGTAAGCGGCGGCAAGCTCACCACCTTCCGGCTGATCGCCCTGGACGCTTTGGCTGCCGCCGGTTTGCTGGACGCACGGACCGCGCGCCGCGCCCGGCGCAGCAACGCGCCCCTGTTCCGGCCGTTGCCGGAGGCGCCGTCCCAGGTGGACCGCTTCCTGCACGCGGTTCAGGACGACGATGCCCTGCTGCGCTGGGTGCTGGAAAACGAAGCGGTGGTGCACCTGGACGATCTGCTGCTGCGCCGCACCCGGCTCGGCCTGCTGCGCCGGGACGGCGGCGAGGGCCTGGCGGAGCGGCTGCGCGCCCTGACCGGTGAACTGCTGGGCTGGGACGAGGCCCGCTGGCGCCAGGAGTGGGCCCGCTACCAGGATCTGCGCGCCCGTTTCTACGGCGTGCCGCCGGCCGAGCGGGCGGCGGCGTGAGCGCTGCCGCCACCCGGCCGGCGGCGCCGCTGCTGCTGGCGCTGGACCAGGGCACGCAAAGCGCCCGGGCGATGCTGTTCGACACCGCCGGCGAGCTGGTGGCCCGCCATCAGCAGCCGATCCAGGCCTACCGGGACACCGGGCCGGGGCAGGCGGAGCAGGACGCGGATTACTTCTGGGAGCAACTGGCGCGGGCCTGCCAGGGCCTGTGGGCGGCGCACGGCGACCTGCGCGAGCGCGTGGCGGCGGTGGCGCTGACCACCCAGCGTGCCTCCGTGGTGTGCCTGGACCAGGCCATGCGGCCGCTGCGCCCGGCCATCATCTGGCTGGATCAGCGCCGCACCCGGGACTACCCGCGCCTGCCTTGGTACTGGCGCTGGCCGGTGGCGGCGTTGGGGCAGGGCGAGACCCTGCGCCAGTTCCAGTCCAAGGCGGAGTGCAACTGGCTGGCCGCCGACGAGCCGGACCTCTGGGCCGGCACCCGCTATTTCCTGCTGCTGTCCGGCTATTTGTCCTGGAAGCTGTGCGGTGAACGCCGGGACTGCACCGCCAGCCAGGTGGGCTATCTGCCCTATGACTTCAAGCGCCAGGACTGGGCCGGCCCGGCGGATATGAAGTGGCGGGCCCTGCGGGTGCGCCGCGAGCAGCTGCCGGAGCTGGTGCCCCCGGGGCGCCCGCTGGGGGCCATCACCGCCACGGCCGCCGCCAACACCGGCATTCCGGAGGGCCTGCCGCTGATCGCCTGCGGCGCCGACAAGGCCTGCGAGGTGCTCGGCGCCGGCGCCTTCACCCCGGACGTGGGCAACCTGAGCTACGGCACCACCGCCACCTTCAACACCTGCAACGCGCGCTTCGTGGAACCGATCCGCTTCGTGCCGGCCTACGGGGCGGCCGCCCCGGGGCGCTACAACTCCGAGATCATCGTACAGCGCGGCTACTGGATGGTGAACTGGTTCAAGCGCGAGTTCGCCGCCGAGGAAGTGCGCGAAGCGGAACGCCTGGGCGTGGCGCCGGAACGGCTGTTCGAGCGCCTGCTGGACGACTCGCCGCCGGGCGCCATGGGCCTCACCCTGCAGCCGTTCTGGAACCCGGGGGTGCGCATTCCCGGCCCGGAGGCCAAGGGCGCCATCATCGGTTTCGGCGACGTGCACACCCGCGCCCACCTGTACCGGGCGATCATCGAGGGCATCGCCTACGCCCTGCGTGACGGCAAGGAGCGCCTGGAGAAACGCAACCGCGCGCCGGTGCGCGAGCTGCGTGTGTCCGGCGGCGGCTCGCAAAGCGACGCGGTGATGCAGATCACCGCCGACGTGTTCGGCCTGCCGGCGGTGCGCCCGCACACCTTCGAAACCTCCGGCCTGGGGGCCGCCATCAACGCGGCGGTGGGCGCCGGCCTGTTCGCCGACCACGGCGCCGCCGTGGCGGCGATGACCCGCAAAGGGGAGACCTTCCTGCCCCGACCGGCGCCGCGCGCCCTGTATGACCGGCTCTACCGGCGCGTTTACCGGCGCCTGTACCCGCGCCTGGCGCCCCTGTACCGGTCGATCCGTCACGCCACCGGCTACCCGGGCCAGTATTGAAACCCCGGTGTTACACTGAGGTTTTGCTGATTTCGGAAACGGGATAACGTCATGCGCGTCACCGACCTGGCCCAGCGGGCCGACACCACCGCCGAAACCGTGCGCCACTACACCGACCTGGGCCTGCTGCGCCCGCGCCGGGACCCGGGCAACGGCTACCGCCTGTACGGCGGCGACGATCTGCGCCGGCTGCGTTTCGCGCTCAAGGCGCGCAGCCTGGGTTTCACCCTCAGCGACGTGCGCGAGTTGATCGAGGAATCGGAAGGGGGCGAGGCGCCCTGTCCCCGGGTGCGCCGGCTGATCGAGGCGCGGCTGGCGCAGGTGGAGGAGCGTATTCGTGAATTGAGCGGCCTCAGCGAGCGCATGCGCGCCGCCATGGCCGCCTGGGAGGACGCCCCGGACTGCCGCCTGGACGACGGCCGGGTGTGCGGGCTGATCGATTCCTTCAACGCGGCCGGCGAGGAAACACACCCCTGAAGGAGGTCGCCTTCCTGGGCCCATCGCGGCTGAAGCCGCTCCTACAGATCTCCAGCAGCCCCCGTAGGAGTGGCTTCAGCCGCGATCCGTGCCTTTGCCGGCGCCTTTCTCGGACGCCTTTTCCGAGGCCTTCTCGGACACCCGCTCTTCCTTGGCGTCGTCCTTGATCAGCGCCATCACCGACCAGCCCGGGCGCGGTTCCGGCTGCGCCTCGGCGGTGAATACATGGATGCGGTCGCGGGGATCGATGGCGAACAGCGGCCACACCTGGCGATCCTCCACGGCCAGGTAGGCCTTGAAGCTGAATTCCTCGGTGATGCGAGTGCGGCGGATATCCGCGCCCTGGCTGATCAGGCTGGCCAGTCGCGCATAGCTGGCCTCGTTGCTGAACAGGGTGGCGCCCCGGTGGTGCGCCGCCACTTCGTGCTTGTCTTCCTTCTCGCTCACCCAGGGCAGGCTGTAGACATTGGGCTCGCCGAATTCCAGGCGATAGCGCATGGTGGCCACGGTGTTCAGCTCCCGGCGCGGGCTCAGGCCCAGCAGCTTGCCGTAGCCCACCAGATCCAGATGCTGGTCGGCGTGGCTGGACACCGGATTGCCGTAGAAAGTGCTCAAGCCTTCCATGCGCGCGGAGCGGATGCTCTCCCAGTTAGAGTCGATCAGCAGCACCGGAAAGTTGTTCTGTTGCAGGGCCTTGCCGATGGCCCGGGACACCGGGTTGGCGCCGATCAGCAGGAAGCCGCGCGGGCCCGGCTCGGCCACCTTGAGCAGCTGCGCCAGGGGGCGCGCGGTGACGCTCTGCAGCGCCACCGTGCCGATGATGATCATGAAGGTCAGCGGCACCAGCAGGTCGGCGCCGGCCACGCCGCTTTCTTCCAGGCGCTGGGCGAACAGCGCCGAGACGGCGGCGGCGACGATGCCGCGCGGCGCGATCCAGGCCAGCAGCGCCTTCTCCCGCCAGTTCAGACTGCTGCCCAGGGTCGCCACCCACACCGACAGCGGCCGCGCCACCAATTGCACGATGGCCAGCACCAGCAGCGCCGAGGCGCCCAGGCTGAGCAGCTGGTCCATCTCCAGGCGCGCCGCCAGCACGATGAACAGGCCGGAGATCAGCATTACCGACAGGTTCTCCTTGAAGTGGAGAATGTCGTCGGTGCGCACGCCCTTGCGGTTGGCCATGACGATGCCGGTGACGGTCACCGCCACCAGGCCGGATTCCTCGCTGAGCCCGTTGGCGAGCACGAATTCGCCGATCACCGCCGACAGCACCAGGAAGCTGCGCAGGTATTCCGGCACCAGATGGCGGCTGAGCAGGGCGCTCAGAATAAAAGCCACCACGGTGCCGATGACCGCGCCCACGGCGATCGCCTGGAAGAACAGCCACAGGCCGTGGAGCAGGGCACCCTGCTGGCCGGTGGCCACCACCAGTTCATAGGCCAGTACCGCCAGGATCGCGCCCAGCGGATCGATGACGATGCCTTCCCAGCGCAGCAGCCGGGCGATGTTGGCCTTGGGCCGCACGCTGCGCAGCAGCGGCACGATCACCGTGGGGCCGGTGACCACCACCAGGGCGCCGAACAACAGCGCCAGCCCCAGCGGCAGCTTGAGCAGCCCCCAGGCCGCCAGGGTGACCACGCCCCAGGTAATCAGCGCGCCCCAGATCACCAGCCGCCGCACGGTCTTTTCCAGGCCGCGGATCTCGTCGAAGCGCAGGGTCAGGGCGCCCTCGAACAGAATGATCGATACCGCCAGGGACACCCCGGGCAGCAGCAGGTCGCCGAACAGCTCGCGGGGCTGGATCAGGCCGGCCACGGAGCCGAGCAACAAACCGGAAATCAGCAACGGCAGAATCGCCGGCAATTTGATCCGCCAGGACGCCCATTGGCACAGAAAGGCGACCACGGTGATCAGCGCCAGCTGGAAGGGAGCGGAAAGTTCCATGGGCTTCCTTGTCTCGAGAATGCGGCTATAGTCCCAGCGAAGCCGGAACGCCGCAAGCCTTTGTTCCGGCGTGGTGAAAATCTGATAAAAAGCGCGCCCAAACGGGCACCGCAGGCGCTTGGATGGTAGGCTTGCGCTCCCCCTGAACTGGTTTCCCGGGAAACGATTCATGTCCGCGATTTCTCCGCTGCGCCTGGCGCTCATGCTGGGCACGCTGGTGGCCCTCGGGCCGCTGGCCATCGACACCTACCTGCCGGCTCTGCCCACCATGGCCGACGGTTTCGGCGTGGCGGTGCACCGGGTGGAACTGTCGGTGAGCTTCTACGTGATCGGCGTGGCGGTGGGGCAATGGCTGGGCGGGCCGCTGTCGGATCACTTCGGCCGCAAGCCGGTGGCCTATGTGGGCCTGGCGGTGTTCATCCTGGCCAGCCTGGCGATCAGCGTCTGCCGGACCGTGGAGCAGCTCTATATGCTGCGCGTGGTGCAGGCCCTGGGCGGCGGCGCCACCGTGGTGATCGCCGCCGCCTCGGTGCGCGATCATTTCAACGGCCGGGAAGCGGCCCGGGTACTCACTTCCGTGGGCCTGGTGTTGCTCATCGCGCCGCTGCTGGCGCCGGCCATCGGCGCCGCGCTGCTCAAGTTGTCCGGCTGGCCCAGTATCTTCGTGATGCTGGCCGGCTACGCCGTGATCGTGGGGCTGATGCTGCGCTTCGCGCTGCCGTCGGTGACGCCCCAGGTGGCCGAGGAGCCCCTGCGCCACCGCATGTTCGCCGCCTACGGGCGGGTGCTTCGCCAGCGCAAGGCGATGGGGTTCATCCTCGCCAACGGCCTGGTGTTCTCGGCCATGTTCACCTTCATCACCGACGCCGCCTTCCTGTACATCGAGTACTTCGGCATGGATGAGTCGGAGTTCCCGCTGCTGTTCGGCGCCAACGTGGTCACCATGCTCGGGCTGAACCGGGTCAACGTGCTGTTGCTGCGCCGCCATGACAGCCCGGTGATCATGGGCGTGGCGGTGCTGATCCAGGCGGTGGCCGCCCTGGTGCTGCTGGGCCTCACGCTGAGCGGCCACCTGACCCTGTGGACCACGGTGCCGTTGATCATGGTGGTGGCGGGCATGGCGGCGCTGGCGATTCCCAACGCCCTGGCCAGCTTCCTGGCCTATTTCGACCGGGACAGCGGCGCCGCCACCGGCCTCAACGGCTGCCTGCAGTTCCTGCTCGCCGGGCTGATCGGCTCCGGGCTGGGCATGATCCACGACGGCACGCCGCTGCCCATGACGGCCCTGATGGCGGGCAGCGCCGTGGCGGCGCTGATCAGCTTCCGGCTGCTGGCCGGCGAGCGCATCGCCAACCGGCTGTGAATCGAAACAACCCCGCCGTCAGCCGGCCAGGCGCGCCAGAGGTCGCTCCTGGTTGCGCGGCCGCGCCGCCTCCAGGAGCAGCATCGGCACCACCAGAACCCAGGGCAGCAGGATCCAGGCGGACAACGGCAGGTCGCCGTCGAACATCTTGATGCCCAGGGGCACCAGCGCGGCCAGATGCAGCAGGTGGGCGAACAGGGCGGCGCCGCCCAGCAGCAGAAGCTGCTCCAGCACCGCCACTCGACGCAGCAGGGCGCTGCGCGCGCCCAGCACCCGCAACAGCGCCTCGTCCTTGCGCCGCTGCTGGCCACCGGCCAGCCAGGCCGCCGCCATCACCAGCACGCTGGCGGCGAGCAACAGAACCGCCAGGGCCAGCGCCGCCCGGCTGGCCTGGGCGATCAGCCCCTGGGCCTGGTCGAGCAGGGCGTTCACGTCCAGCAGGGTGATCTGCGGAAACTGGCGAATCAGCGCCGGCAGCTCCCCGGCCCGGTCCTCGGGCAGGTAGAAACTGGTCAGCCAGTAGCGGCTCTGGCCGTCCAGGGTGCCGGGGCTGAACATGAAGTAGAAGTTGGGCTCGAAGCTCTCCCAATCCACCTCGCGCACGCCCACCACGGTGGCGGACAGGTCGCCGGCCTGGGCGGTGAAGGTGAGGGCGTCGCCCACTTCCAGGCCCAGGGAGTCGGCCAGATCCGCTTCCACCGACACCTCGCCGGGCCCGTCACCCAGCCAGCGCCCTTCCAGGGTGCGGTTGCTCTCCGGCAGGCGCTCCGCCTCGGTGAGCGACAGATCCCGGTTCAGGGCCCGCTGGCCCTCGTCGTCCTCGTCCTCTTCCTTGGTCACCGCCTCGCGCACCGGCTCGCCGTTGACTTCGGTGAGGCGGCCGCGCACCACCGGGTAGTAGCCCGGCACGCGGGCGCCGTGGTCGTCCAGCCAGGCGCGGAAGGCGTCCAGGTCCTCGTCGAACAGGTTCAGCACGAAGTAGTTGGGCGCCTGCTCCGGCAACCGGTCGCGCCAGTCCGCCAGCAGTTGCTGGCCGACCTGGGTGGCCAGGGACATGATCGACAGGGCCAGCACCATGGCGGCCAGCATCGGCAGGGTGGTGAGCGGCCGCCGGGACAGCCGGCGCAGGGCCAGCCGGGCGGCCAGGGGCCAGCGCTGGCCGGCCCGGTCCGCCAGGCGCAGGGGCGCCCACAGCAACAGCGGCAGCCCCACGGCCACCGCCACCATCAGCGCCAGCAGCTGGCCCAGGTCCATCAGCGAGCCGGACAGCATCATCGCCACCAGCACCGGCGCCGCCAGGGCGCCCACCAGGTTGAGGCCGGCCCGGGCGGAAGGCGCTTCCGGGCTGTCGCCCAGAATTTCCCGGGCCGGCAGATGCACCAGCCGCCACAGGCGGGGCAGGGCGAAGCCGGCCCAGATCACCACCGGGGCCAGGCCCAGCAGCACCCAGGTGTGCCAGGGCGGTTGCCAGGCCAGCTCGTCGCCGAGCCATTGGCGCAGCGCCAGGAAAGCGCCGGCGGCCAGGGCCAGGCCCAGCAGCAGGGAGGGCAGCAGCGCCACCAGTTCCCGCCCCAGCACCCGGGACAGGATTTGCCGGCGGCGGGCGCCAAAGGTCTTCATCACCGCGCAGCGACGCGCCTGTTCGGCGCCGCGCACGCCGGCGGCCAGATACACCGCGCCGCCGCACAGCAGCACCACCATCATCACCGCCAACTGCCCCCACAGGGTGAGCTGGCGCAGCGGGCCCATGGAGCGCAGGCCGGCGTCCTCGCGGGTGTCGATCTCCTGGTTCACCGCCAGGGTGGGGCGCAGGGCCTCCGCCACCGTGTTCATGGCCTCGCCGTGAGCGGCGATGCGCAGTTCATGGTGAACCCGGGTGCCGGGGCCGAGAATGCCGGTGGAGGCCACGTCCGCCCGGTTCATCATCAGCCGCGGGTTCATGCTGTAGAAGCCGGCGCCCTGGTCCGGCTCGCGAATCAGCACCTTGCTCACCAGCAGGGCCCGGTCGCCGACGGTGATGAATTCGCCCAGGTTCTGCTCCAGGCGGTCCAGGGCGGTGCCGGCCAGCCACACCTGGCCGGCGGGCGGGCCGTGGCTGACCGCGTACTGGTCGCCGAAGCGCTGGTCCGCCACGGTCAGGGTGCCGAACAGCGGGTAGGCGTCGTCCACCGCCTTGACGCTCACCAGCACGAAGGTCTCGTCGCGCACCAGCACGGTGGTGAAGCCGGTCATGCGCGAATGGGGGCGGTCCGCCACCAGGGCCACCTGCTCGTCGCTGGCCGGCTGGCTGCCCTCCAGGATCAGGTCGCCGCCGATGGCCTCGGCGGTGCGGTTGGCGAAGCGGTGATCCAGCTCGCCGCGCATCAGCACCACCGCGGCGATGGCCAGGGATGCCACCAGCAGCGCCAGGGCCTGGATACGGAAGGCGCCGGAGCGCCAGGGGCGCATCAGCAATCGCGGATCAAACACTCAGCCGGCCCTCCACCAGTTCGTGATGATGGGCGCAGTGGGCGGCCAGGGCCGGGTCATGGGTGACCAGCACCAGGGCGGTGCCGTGGTCCCGGTTAAGATCGAACAGCAGGCTCGCCACCTGGTCGCCGTTGGCCCGGTCCAGGCTGCCGGTGGGTTCGTCGGCGAACAGCAGGTCCGGCTCCAGGGCGAACGCCCGGGCCAGGGCCACGCGCTGCTGCTCGCCGCCGGACAGCTGGCCGGGGAAGTGGCGTTCCCGGTGGCCCAGGCCGACCCGATCGAGCCAGTGACGGGCGCGCTCCCGGGCCCGGTCGGCGCCGGTGATCTCCAGCGGCAGCATGACGTTCTCCACCGCGTTCAGGTCGCCGACCAGGTGAAACGCCTGGAACACGAAGCCGCAATAGCGCCCGCGCAGCGCCGCCCGGCCGTCCTCGTCCAGGCGGCTGAACGGCTCGCCACGCAGCAGTACCTCGCCGCCGCTGGGCTGGTCGAGACCGGCCAGCAAACCCAGTAACGTGGATTTTCCGGAACCGGACGGCCCGGTGATGGCCATACTGTCACCGGGGTTCAACGTCAGGTGGATATCATCGAGGAGGGTGAGCGTGCCTTCCGGGGCGGGAACCGTTTTGCTAAGTTGACGCGCGTCGAGTACCGGAGTCGAAGCCATATGTTGGGACGCCTGCTGATCGTATTCTGTTTGATTGTGCCCGCCGCCGTGCGCGCCGAGGGCGTGCTGGTGCTGGGCGACAGCATCAGCGCGGCCTATGGCATCGACGAAACGGAAGGGTGGGTACAGCTTCTCCGACAGCGTCTGGATACGCAATGTTCCGCATTGCCGGTGGTCAACGCCTCGGTGAGCGGCGACACCAGCGATGGGGGCCGGGTGCGTTTGCCGGCGCTGCTGGAGCGGCACCAGCCGGACACCGTGGTCATCGAGCTGGGCGGTAACGACGGCCTGCGCGGTCTGCCGCCGCGACGGCTGGCGGGCAACCTGGAAACCATGATACGGCTCAGCCGTGAAGCCGGCGCCGAGCCGGTGTTGCTGGGCATGCGCATCCCGCCCAATTACGGCCGTGCCTACACGCGCCTGTTCGAGCAGGCGTTCAAGGACGTGGCCACCGATACCGGGGTGCCGTTCCTGCCGTTCCTGCTGGACGGCGTGGTGGAGGCCGGGCAACTGCAGGGCGACGGCATCCATCCCACCGCCGAGGCCCAGCCGCGCCTGCTGGACAACGCCTGGCCGGTGATCGAGACCGCGCTGCCCGATGAGGCCTGCGAATGACCTGCCCATCGCCCATGACTTTCCAGGAAGGAGCCACCCCATGGATCTGAGCGCCCCCCACCGGGACATTCTCACCTTCTGGTTTGGCGACGGCGGTGGCGACTGGCCGCCTTCGTCGGTGAGCCGGCACTGGTTCAAGAGCACCCCGGCCCGGGACGCGGAGATCGAGGAACGGTTCGGCGACCGGGTGCGGGCCGCTTTACGGCGGGAACTGGTGGACTGGGAACGGGAAGCCGGCTCGCGGCTGGCGCTGATCCTGCTGTTGGATCAATTCACCCGCAACATTTACCGGGGCACCGCCGAGGCGTTCGCCGGTGATCATCGGGCCGCCACCCTGTGCCTGGAGGGGCTGTCCACCGGCATGGACCGGCGCCTGGACTGGGCCGGGCAGGTGTTCTTCTGCATGCCGCTGATGCACGCCGAGGACGAGGACCTGCAGAAACGGTCGGTGGCCTGCTACCGGGACATCCAGGCGCGCGCCCCGGAGGCGGCGCGCGCCGCCATCGGGCACAGCCTGAAAGCGGCGGAGGAACACCTGGAGATCATCCAGCGCTTCGACCGCTTCCCGCACCGCAACGAGGTTCTCGGCCGGGAAAGCACCGCCGAGGAACGGGAATTCCTGAAAACCGCCAAGCGCCACGGGCAGTAGCGGCATCCGATCCGGCGCCGGGCAGAGGCGCTTAACCCCGGTCTTTCTCTCCGCCACCGGGCTCAAGCGCCGCCAGGGCCACCGTCATCCGCTGGCGTAACGCCGGGTCGAGGGGCGCGTCGTCGGCGCGGGCCTCCACCAGCTTGAGCGCTTCTTCCAACGGCGCATAGCCGGCGGACTTCATCGCCCGGGGCAGCTGTTCCAGCTGCCAGGCCATGCGCTCCGCGCGGGCATGTTCCGGGCTGTCCACGCCGGCCAGGGCTTCCAGAGCCACCGCCAGGGCGCCGTCGTCGTCGCCGGCTTCGCCGTCCGGCGCGTCCGCCAGACGCCGCTCCGCGTCCCGCCAGCGCCGCCAGCGAGGCAGGTCGGCGCGGCGCCGGCGCAGAGTGTCCAGCAACTGCTGTTTGCGGCGTTGCTGGCCGCGCTCCAGGGCGCCATGGTCCAGTGCCTCCAGCTCGCCGATCAGCGCCGCCAGGGCGGCGTCATCCAGGGCCGCCAGATCCTCGCCGAGGCGCCGCTCGCCGTCCTCGAGCAGGGTGGTGGCGCGATCCCGCTGCGCCTGCCGGGCTTCGTCACGGGCCTGGCTGGCGGCCTGGCGGGCGCCGAAGATGGCGTCCATCAGGCCCCGGAAATCCTTCTGCCAACGGCGGTGCCGGGCCGGCGGCAGCCAGGGGGCGGCGCGCCATTCCTTCTGCAGCTCCCGGGCCTGACGGGCGGCGTCGTGGGCGTCATCCTGCTCGCTGAGGGCGCGGGCGCGGTCGAGCAGGGCGGCACGCTGACGCTCCGCTTCCTGCCAGGCCCGGTCCAGGTGTTCGTCGATTTCGGAGAGCAGGGCGGAGAACCGCTTCTGCAGGTCGCGGCCGTCGGTGAAGCGCACCGGCGACGCCTCTTTCCATTCCTGGGGCGCGCGGCGGCGGATTTCCCACACCGCCTGCCAGTCGGCCCGGTCCCAGTTCTCGCCGGCCACGAAGTCGGCCAGTTGCTGGCACAGGTCGCGGCGCCGGCGCAGGTTGTCGGCGCGCTGGGCGTCCAGTTCCTGGAAGTGCGCGCGGCAGGGTTCGTAGGCGCGGTCGGAGGCGGCCTTGAAGCGTTCCCACAGGGCCTGGTCCTGATCCTGGTCGGAGCTCATCAGCGCCCGCCATTCGTCATGCAGGGCCTGGATGACGCTGGCCCGCTCGGCGGGATCCATGTCCTGGTCGATAAGGGCTTCCATGCGCTCGCACAGCGCTTCTTTCTTGGGCTGGGCGGCGAAGGCGTGCCAATCGCGCAGTTCCTCGCGGCGTTCGCTGTGGCGCTCCAACTGCCGGGCCAGCCAGGCATCGTCTTCCTCGGCGAGCACCGCCTCGGCTTTCAGCCACAGGCGGTTGGCGTGCTTCAGGTTGCCGCGCTGCAGTTCCCGGCGCAGGGCCACCACCAGGCCCTGGTGGCGGCTGCGTTCGCGGGACGGGGCGCGGGCCTCTTGCGCTTGCGGCTGCTCGGCGGGCGCCGGCGCGGCGGTGAGTTCCGCCAGGGAAGAGGGCGCCGGTACCCGTCGCGGCCACTGTTCCGCCAGGGCCTGGCGTTGTTCCGGGTCGTCGTGGTCGCGGGCCGCTTCCGCCAGGGCGATCAGGCGGCGCCATTCGTCCAGTTGCGAGCGGAACGCCAGCTCCTGGTCGTCGTCGCCGGGAGCGTCCTCGACGGCGGCCTGCCAGCGGCGTTCCTGGGTACCCACCGCCGAGCGCAGTTCGCCAAGCTGGTGGTCCCAGGTGGCGCTTTCCAGGTCCCGCATCAGGGTGCGCAGGGTGTCCAGGGCGGCCTGACGTTCTTCCCGGGCGGCGGCCCGCGCCGCGTCCCGTTGTTCTTCGCGGCGCGCTTCCTCGAGCCGGGCGCGGGCCTGCTCCAGCGCCTTGGTGGCGCGTTCCGCCTGTGGCCCGTCGGCGCCCTCGGCCACCGCCGCCCAGCGCTGCTCCAGCTGGCCGAAGCGGGCCGCGAACAGCGGATCGGCGCTGTGGGCGGCGAGATGCTCCAGGGCCTCCAGCGCCTGTTCCCGTTCCTCCGCCCGGCGCGCCTGTTCGGTCTGTTCCCGTTGATGGGCCTTGAGGCGGTCCCGGGCCAGACGCACCACCTTCTTGTCGCGGCCCTCGCGGCCCAGTTGCCGCAGCAGGTCGTCGTCCTCGAGCCGCTCGGCGGCGGCCAGGCGGGTGGCGGCGTCCTTGCCGTGCAGCGCCAGCTCATACAGGGAAGGGGCATCCTGGATCGCCGCCAGGGCGGCCTCCCGGCTGGCCGGATCCGGGCTGTGGCGGACCACGTGCATCAGCACCCGGGGATTGTCGGTATGGCGGATCAGACGCAGGCGGGTTTCGGCGGCCGGCGCGCCGTCCACGGTGCCGGCGAGCAGGGCCATGATGCGCTCGGAGGCGGCATCGCGCACGCCGGCGTCCGCGTCCCCGGCGATCAGCTGGTCGAGCAGATTGAGGTCGAGCAGGGCGCCGGTGGCCGTCGCCCGGACCCTCGGGCTGTCATCGTCGCGGGCAAGCCGTGCCAGGACTTCACCGTCCTGGGCCGGATTCAGAGCCGTGGCGGCTTGCGCGCGCACGTCGGCGTCCCGGTGCCGCCACCGGGGTTTGAACAGATTGCCTAACATGGCCTTCCCATCGGATTCGCTTTGTATTTCCCGGCGCCGCGATGGCTCCGGGCCACTACTATAGGCAAATCCGGCCTTACGCGGAAAGCCGCGACTGAATCAAAGCGTCCTTTTCCGCCCAGAGTTCGCTGATCCAGCCCTGAATGCGGGCGCGGAACTCGGGATCGTTCTCGTAATCGCCCTGGGAGGCCCAGTCCGGAATCGGCCGGCGGTGAACGATCACCTGGACTTCGTCCATGGCGCCGCCCAGAAAGCCGATCAGCGAGCGGGTGGTGCCCGGCGGGTAGATGATGGTGAAATCCAGCAGGGTATGCAGCTGCCCGCCCATGGCCTTGAGGGTGAAGGCGGCGCCGCCGGCCTTGGGCTTGAGCAGGTGCAGGTAGGGCGAGCCCTGCTCGTCGTGCTTGGCGCGGGTGAAGCGGGTGCCCTCGAAGAAATTCATCACCGACACCGGATAGTGGGCGTACTTCTCGCAGGCGCGCCGGGTGGTTTCCATGTCCTTGCCCTTGAGCTCCGGATGCTTTTCCAACTGGGCACGGGTGTAGCGCTTCATGAACGGGAAATCCAGGGCCCACCAGGCCAGCCCCAGCAGCGGCACCCAGATCAATTGCTGCTTGAGAAAGAACTTCAGCGACGGCACCCGGCGGTTGGTGACCTTCTGCAGTACCAGGATATCGGCCCAGGACTGATGGTTGGAGGTGACCAGATACCAGTCCCGGCGAGCCAGCCCCTCCATGCCTTCCACCCGCCAACGCACCCCGCTGGTGAGCCCGATGATGGCGTTGTTCACCGCCATCCAGCTCTCCGCGATCACCACCAGCACCCGGGCCAACACCACCTGGGCCCGGTGCAACGGCAGGCACAGCCGCAGCAGGGCGAACAGGTACAGCAGAGGCGCCATGATCAGGGTGTTCAGGGTGATGCCCACCAGGGCCAGAGTGCCGCGCAGTTTGATGAGTGGCGTCATAATGATCCGCGATGTCCAGGGAAGAGGGGCATGCTAGCGCAGTTGGCGCCCGTGCCCCATGTCCGTTTCGGTCAGTCGGAGATGGCAACGGCCATTGGCGGCGCCGGCTCCGGGCGGTAGGGTTCCGGTTCCCCGACAGCCCGTTGTACAAAGGAGCGGTTTCATGAGCGGACCCCTGGCCTCGCTGAAAGTCCTGGATTTCTCCACCCTGCTGCCCGGCCCCTTCGCCACCCTGTTGTTGGCGGACATGGGCGCCGAGGTGCTGCGGGTGGAATCGCCCACCCGCCCGGACATGGTGCGCCTGCTGCCGCCCTCGGAGGACAACGTCTCCGCGGTGCACGGCTACATCAACCGCTCCAAGCGTTCCCTGGCCCTGGATCTGAAGACCCCGGAAGGCCGCGAGGTGGTGCATCGCCTGGTGAAGGACTACGACATCGTGGTGGAGCAGTTCCGTCCCGGCGTCATGGACAAGCTGGGGGTGGGCTACGAAACCCTCAAGGCCATCAACCCGGGCCTGATCTACTGCTCGATCACCGGCTACGGCCAGGACGGACCCTACCGGGACCGCGCCGGCCACGACCTGAACTATCTCTCCATCGCCGGCATGACCAGCTACAACGGTCGCCGGGACAGCGGCCCGGCGCCCATGGCGTTCCAGGTGGCGGACGTGGCCGGCGGGTCCTGCCACGCGGTGATGGGCCTGCTGGCGGCGGTGATTCATCGTCAGAACACCGGCGAGGGGCAGCAACTGGACATTTCAATGACCGACGCCGCCTTCAGCCTGCACGGTCTGGCCGCGCCGCCGGCCCTGGTGGCCGGCGAGGACCCGGCTCTGGAAGCGACCACCCTCAACGGCGGCAGCTTCTACGACTGCTATCGCACCCGGGACGGACGCTATTTGTCCGTGGCCGGCCTGGAGCCGCAGTTCTTCAGTCAGTTCTGCGCCGCCCTGGGGCAGCCGGATCTGGCCGCCAAGGGCCTGAGCCGCGACCCGGCCGATGTGGCCGAGGTCAAGGCGATCATCGCCGAGGCCATCGGCGCCCAGGATTACGATCACTGGTGCCGGTTGTTCGCCGACCTGGACTGCTGCGTGGAGCCGGTGTTGAGCTTCAGTGAAGCGGCGCGCCACCCGCAGCTCCAGGCCCGGGGCATGGTGGTGGAGGTGCCGCGCCACGATGGTGGCCGCCAGCGTCAGGTGGCGTCGCCGTTCAAGTTCTCCGCCACGCCGGTGGGGTACCGCTTCAGCGGCGCCCGGCTCGGCCAGCACAGCGAGGAGGTGCTGCGCGAACAGGGCTTCGCCGACGACGACATCGCCCGTCTTCGCGACGCCGGCGCGCTGGGCTGATTCCCGCCGCGCCCACGGCGGGCTATGCTGGCGCCATGAGGCGTTCGTTGTTGCTTGGCCGTTGTTTGATGCTGGTGCTGGGGCTGTCCGCGTTGATCGGCGCGGCACGGGCGCAATCCCCGGACGCCTGCCGCTGGGAAGGCGCCGGCACCCTGGTGGACCGCACCCACGACTGGCTGTCACGCAGCCTGTGCTGGCCGAGCCGCTGGGTGGACGGTTTCTTCGAGGATCCGCTGCGCGAGAACAACGAGCCCGCCGCCAGTCTGGTGCGCCTTACCGGCGAACGGGTGTGGCGCGACGACGGCGACGGCGCCAGCGACGTGGACCTGGACGCCCGGGTCTGGCTGCCCAGCGCCGAACGCCGTTTCTCGTTGCTGTTCCGCAGCCACGACGAGGACCAGGACCCGGAGAGCCCGGTGGCTCGGGATATTCCCGACGGCGAGCGGGACAACGGCTTCCGTGGCGCCCTGCGCTGGGTGATCGACCGCACCGACGACATGGATCTGGATCTCGACGTGGGGGCGCGCTCCGACCTCACCACCTTTACCCGCCTGCGCTACCGGCGCCTGTACCCGCTGTTCAATGAATCCGCCTGGCTGCGCTACACCCAGCGACTTTACTGGCGGGACCCGGACGGCTGGGGCAGCCGTTCCCTGTTCGAGCTGGACCGGCCCCTGGCGCCGGACACCACCCTGCGTTTTTCCAGCGAGATCCGCTACACCGAGGCACTTAACCAGGCCGGCGACGGGCTGGGCCTGTTTCAGGGCGTGAATCTGTTCAAGCGGCTGAGCGGCCGTTCCGCGCTCAATATGGGCCTGGGGGTAGGGGGCAAGACCCAGCCGGCGGTGGTGGACAGCTACCGGCTGTATGCCCGCTACCGGCGCAATGTGTGGCGCCCGTGGCTGTTCGTGGAGGTGGAGCCGTTCGTGCTGTGGCCCCGGGACCAGGGTTACCAGGGCGTCAACGGAATCGTGCTGCGCCTGGAAACCCTGTTCGGGCGGGTGGCCAGTTAGCCCTGGTGGGTGGCTAGTTAGCCCAGGTGCTGCGGCGGCGCCCGGACTTGGATTTGAGCAGCAGGCCGGCGATGGCGCCGAGCAGCAGGATGCCGACCCCGGTGATCCATTTGCGCGAGGTGTTGTCGCTGCGCAGCATGGTGTTTTCCGCCTTCAGTTGATCCAGGTCCGAGCGCAGCATGCTCAGTTCCTCGTTGAGGCGGCGGTTGGCCTGGTCCAGGCGAATCGGATCGGCGGCCACGTCGCGCAGCTTGTCCAGTTCCTGGCTGCGGCTGCTCAGCGAGCCCTGCAGTTCCTCGTTCTCACCGCGCAGGCTGTTGCGTTCCCGCTGGGCCTGATCGAGCTGTTCCTGGAGTTCGCTGACCTTGCTTTCCAGTTGTTCGTTTTGCTGGCTGATCCGTTGCAGGCGGATGCCGGCGGTGGGCGAGCGGCTGATGTACTGCTTGCCGATGTAGCCCTCGGTGCCCTGGTAGCGGATGTGCGCCCAGTCGCCTTCCTCGCCGAGGAATTCCACCTGGGTGCCGCTTTTCAGCCCCCGGTGGACGATGCGGTAACCGGAACCGGCGCCGGAGCGCACCGGCACGTAGATTTCATCGTCCACCCAGGCGGTGGCGGCCAGGGCCGGCGCCGACACGGCGGCAAGAAGGAAGAGACAGAACCAGCGAACCAGCATTAACGGGCACTCCTTGATGATCTGGGCGCGAAGTTTAGGCAACCGGCGCGGCGAACGGCGCCGAAGTAGTCACATTTCCCGGCCCTGGCGGGCCGGCTTTGTAAAAAGTCAGGGCAGAACGGCCTTGAACGGCTTCACCGTGACCCGCTCGTAAACCCCGGCTTCGATATAGGGGTCGGCGTCGGCCCAGGCCCGGGCGTCGTCCAGGGAATCGAATTCCGCCACCACCAGGGAGCCGGTGAAGCCGGCCTCGCCGGGGTCGGCGCTGTCCACCGCCGGGTGCGGGCCGGCCAGCACCAGCCGGCCCTGGTCGCGCAGCCGTTCCAGGCGCGCCAGGTGTTCGGCGCGAGCGCCGGCGCGGCGGCTCAGGGAATCCGCCACGTCTTCACTGATGATCGCGTACAGCATCGTCCTCGTCGTCCTTCTTGGTCGGTTCCGGGGCTTTTTTGTCCTGATGAAACAGGCGGTCGCGGTCCGCTTCCGGCATGCGTTTGTAGAAATACAGGAAAGCGGCCACGTAGAACACCATCTGGATGGCGGTGAAACCGAACAGTTTGAAGTTCACCCAGAAATCGGTGCTGAAATTGTAGGCGATGAACAGGTTGAGCAGGCCCAGGCCCAGGAAGTAGAGCACGAAAGCCAGATTCAGGCGGCTCCAGTCGCGTTTCTCCAGGGCCACCACGAAGCCGAAACCGCCCACCATCAGGCGTTCACACAGACGCTGCAGCAGATTGCGCTCGCGCAGAAAATGCCCCACCAGCAGCACCGCGGCGAGCACGAAGCTGATGATCGAGGGGCGCCACTTGATGAACACGTCGTCGCGCAACAGCAGGGTGAGGCCGCCGAACACCAGGGTGATGGCGAGCACCACCAGGTGCAGCCGGTGCCAGCGCTTCCAGATCAGCCGGCCGGCCAGCACCTGGAAGGTGGTGGCGCCGATGATGCCCCAGGTGGCCAGCATGATGTCCCGGCCACTCAGGAAATAGAGGCCGAAAAACACCACCACCGGCAGGTAATCGAACAGTTGCTTCATGAAATCGTTCCTCGCTCGGACCGCCGATGGTATCGGGAACCGCACGGCAAATCATCCCGCCCGGGGTGGTGAGTGTGGTACCGTTCGTAACATGACCGAACCCGCTCCCTTCCAGCGTCCCGACCTGCACTGCCACAGCCTGGCCTCCGATGGCGTCCTGGCACCGGCGGATCTGGTGGCGCGCGCCGCCGAATACGGCGTCGACGCCCTGGCGCTCACCGACCACGACACCCTGGCCGGGCTGCCCGAGGCCCACGCGGCGGCGGCGCGCCACGGCCTCACCCTGATCAACGGCATCGAGCTGTCGGTGCTGTGGGGCAGCCGTGAAATCCATGTGCTGGGCCTGTGGGTGGACCCGGACTGCCCGGTGCTCGCCGCCCGGGTCGCCGACCAGCTGGAAGCCCGCCGCCAGCGGGCGCGGCGCATCGGCGCCCGGCTCGACAAGGCGGCGCGGCTCTCCGACAGCTACGCCAAGGCCTGCGCCCTGGCGGATTCGGACACCCCGGGCCGGCCCTGGTTCGCCCGCGTGCTGGTGGAGGAGGGCGTGGTCCGCGACCAGCGCCACGCCTTCAATCGCTTTCTCAAGAAAGGCCAGTCCGCCTTCGTGTCCACCCCCTGGGTGAGCCTGGAGCAGGGCATCCAGGACCTGAGCGCCGGCGGCGGCGTGCCGGTGCTGGCCCATCCCCAGGCCTACAACCTGACCCGCAAGCGGCTGCGCGAGCTGGTGCGCGACTTCCGCGCCGCCGGCGGCCAGGCCATGGAGGCGGTGCTGCCCGGGCTCCCCCGCCACCAGGCCGGTCTGCTGGAGGAATGCTGGCGCCACTTCGGCCTGGCGGTCTCCGGCGGCAGCGATTTCCACTCCCCGGGCCAGAAGTGGCTGAGCCTGGGCGGGTTGCCGCCGTTTCCGCCGGACGGCACCCCGGTCTGGCGGCTTGCGCCCGCCCAGGGGCGGGTGGAGAATGCCGCCCCATGACCGACGTATTGCATATTCATCCCGAAACGCCCCAGCCGCGCCTGATCCGCCAGGCCGTGGACGTGATCCGCCAGGGCGGGCTGATCGCCTACCCCACGGACACCACCTACGCCCTGGGTTGCGGCATTGGCGAAAAGGACGCCCTGGAGCGCCTGATCCGCCTGCGCCGGCTGGACGACAAACACCAGTTCACCCTGCTGTGCCCGGACCTGTCCGTGCTGGCCCTGTTCGCCAAGGTGGACAATCCGGACTACCGTCTGCTCAAGGCGCACACGCCGGGGCCCTATACCTTCATCCTCAAGGCCACCAACGAGGTGCCGAGGCGCCTGATGCACCCGAAAAAGCGCACCATCGGCATCCGCGTGCCCGATCATCCGATCTGCCAGGCGCTGCTGCACGAGCAGGGCGGGCCGATCATGACCTCCACGGCGCACCTGCCGGACGACGAGTTCCCGCTCACCGATCCCCAGGACGTGCGCGACTTCCTGCAGGGCCAGGTGGACCTGGTGATCGACGGCGGTTTCTGCGGGGTCACCGAGACCACCGTGATCTCCCTGGCCGACGGCACCGGCCCGGAAGTGGTGCGCGAGGGCGCCGGGCCCCTGGACGCCATTTTCTGAACACCCGTAACCCCGGCGCGGCGGGCTGGCATCGGGCCTGCATGAAGTTTGCATGGTTTATGAGCTAGCAGGATGCCAGCCCTGTCTTTACCCCGGCGGTTCCCTTTATAATCGCCGCTTTCTTGCCGTTACGACAGGAGTCGGCTTTTGAGTTCCGTGGTTCCCTCCCAAAGAGTGGTATCGGGCATGCGCGCCACCGGGCTCCTGCATCTGGGGCACTACCATGGCGTGCTCAAGAACTGGGTACGTTTGCAGCACGAGTACGAGTGTTTCTTTTTCGTCGCGGACTGGCACGGTCTCACCACTGAGTATGAGAATCCGCACGCCATCCAGGACCATGTCTGGGATCTGGTGATCGACTGGCTCGCCGCCGGCGTCAATCCGGGCTCGGCGACCCTGTTCATCCAGAGCCAGGTGCCCGAGCACGCGGAGCTGCATCTGCTGCTCTCCATGATGACGCCGCTGTCCTGGCTGGAGCGGGTTCCCACCTACAAGGACCAGCAGGAGAAACTGCGCGAGAAGGACCTGAGCACCTACGGGTTCCTCGGTTACCCGCTGCTGCAGGCCGCCGATATCCTGATCTACCGGGCCGGGCAGGTGCCGGTGGGGGCCGATCAGGTGGCCCACGTGGAGCTGACCCGGGAAGTGGCGCGCCGCTTCAACCATCTGTACGGCCGCGAGCCCGGCTTCGAGGAAGCGGTGATCGCCGCCATCAAGAAGATGGGCAAGAAACAGGCACGCATCTACACGGACAACCGCCGCAAGTATCAGGAGCAGGGCGACGAGACCGCCCTGGAAACCGCCCGCGCTCTGGTGCAGGGTCAGCAGAACATTACGCTGGGCGACAAGGAACGGCTCAACGGCGACCTGGAAGGCGGTGGCAAGGTGATCCTGCCCGAGCCGCAGTCCCTGCTCACGCCGGCGTCGCGCATGCCGGGCCTGGACGGTCAGAAGATGTCCAAGTCCTATGGCAACTTCATCAGCCTGCGCGAGGAACCGGACGAGGTGGACGCCAAGATCCGGCGCATGCCCACGGACCCGGCGCGGGTACGCCGCAGCGACCCCGGCAACCCGGAGAAATGCCCGGTGTGGGAATTCCACAAGGTGTATTCCGACGACGACACCCAGGCGTGGGTGCGCGAGGGCTGCACCACCGCCGGCATCGGTTGTCTGGAATGCAAGAAGCCGGTGATCGAGGCGGTCCAGGAAGAGCTGGCGCCGATCCGCAGGCGCGCCGAGGAACACCTGCGCAACCCGGACCTGGTGCGCACCATCGTCGCCGAGGGCTGCGAGGAGGCCCGCGAGGTAGCCCGCGCCACCCTCGAGGAAGTGCGCGCGGCCATGGGACTCCACTACCGGTGATCGCCAAGGAGGCGGGACAGCAGCCATGAACGACGTCGTCGACCAACAGGCCCCCCAGGGCGGCGGTAACAATCCGCTGGCGCCGCTGAATCCGCAGCAGGCGGAGATGCCTTTTGGTCTGATGTACGGCCAGGCGATCACCAAGCTGCCCGACGACCTCTACATTCCGCCGGACGCCCTGGAAGTGTTTCTGGAGGCGTTCGAGGGGCCGCTGGATCTGCTGCTCTATCTGATCAAGCGCCAGAACCTGGACATTCTCGACATCCCGGTGGCGCAGATCACCAGCCAGTACATGGAGTACGTGGAGCTGATGAAGGCGCTCAATCTGGAGTTGGCCGCCGAATACCTGGTGATGGCCGCCATGCTGGGCGAGATCAAGTCGCGCACCCTGTTGCCGCGGCCCAGCCACGACGACGAGGAAGACGCCGAGGACCCGCGCGCGGAGTTGATCCGCCGTCTGCAGGAATACGAGCGCTTCAAGCAGGCCGCCGAGGACATCGACGCCCTGCCGCGCCAGGAGCGGGACTTTCAGATGGCCGCCGCGCGCCGTCCGGACTATGTGCGCGAGAAAGCGCAGCCGGACGTGGATCTGCGCGAGCTGCTGCTGGCCTTCAAGGAAGTGCTGCACCGGGCCGACATGTTCGAAAGCCACCAGGTTTCCCGGGAGAAACTGTCCACCCGGGAACGCATGGCGAACGTGCTGGACCGCCTCAAGGGCCGGGATTTCGTGCCCTTCGTGGAGCTGTTCGAGGCCGAGGAGGGCCGCCTGGGCGTGGTGGTGAGCTTCCTGGCGGTGCTGGAGCTGGTGAAAGGGTCGCTGATCGAGCTGATCCAGAATGAGCCCTTCAGCCCGATCCACGTCAAGGCGAAGACCCTGGTGCTGGAGGAAAGTGAAGCCCTGGCGGCGCTGGAGATCGACGACGAGCCCTCAACCGACACAGCCGAGGACGACTGATCGTGGAGCCGCAACGGATCAAGAACATCATGGAAGCGGCGATCTTCGCCGCCGACGGCCCCCTGGACCGCGACGCTCTGTTGATGCTGTTCGATGAGCAGGAACGGCCGGACAAAGCGGAGCTGTCGCGGCTGCTGGAGGAGATCGGCGAGGAATACGGCGAGCGCGGCGTGGAGTTGCGCGAGGTGGCCAGCGGCTTCCGCTTCCAGGTGCGCAAGGACCTGGGGCCCTGGGTGAGCCGCCTGTGGCAGGAGAAGCCGCCGCGCTACAGCCGCGCCATCCTGGAGACGCTGGCGCTGGTGGCCTACCGCCAGCCGATCACCCGCGGCGAGATCGAGGAAATCCGCGGCGTGTCGGTGAGCTCGCACATCGTCAAAAGCCTGCTGGAACGGGGCTGGGTGCGGGTGGTGGGTCACCGGGACGTGCCCGGCCGGCCGGCCATGTTCGCCACCACCCGGCAGTTCCTGGACTACTTCGACCTGAAGAGCCTGGAAGACCTGCCGCCGCTGTCGGAGATCAAGGATCTCGACAAGCTCAACGAGGAACTGGCGCTCAGCGACGTGCCGGATCCGGACGACGACGACCCGGAAGACGGGGAGGGCGCCGCCACCGAGGGCGAGCGCCAGCAGGCGGAGGAGCGCCTGTTCGGCTATGAGGACGACGAGCCGGAGATCGACGAGGCCACCCTGATGAGCATCGACAAGGTGGACGCGGTCAACGCCGGTTTCGAGACCGAATTCCGCCACAAGGGCTCGCCGGAAGCGGAGAACGACGCCGCGCCGGTGGCGCCGGCCGCCGCCGAGGCGGAGCCGCGAACGAACGACGACGACGGCGGCGATGATGCCGCCAACGAGGACGAATCGACCCGTCATGAGTGAGAAATTGCAGAAAGTCCTGGCCCGCACCGGGCTGGGATCACGCCGTGAACTGGAGACCTGGATCGCCGATGGGCGCGTCTCCGTGAACGGCCAGGTGGCGACCCTGGGAGACCGGGTGGAGCCGGAAGACACGATCAGAGTGGACGGCAGGATCATTCCAGTGAAGGCGGAAGAAGACGTAATTCGGCGCGTGATCGTTTATCACAAGCCCGCCGGGGAGGTGTGCTCGCGGAACGATCCGCAGGGGCGCCCCACGGTGTTCGACAACCTGCCGCGGCTGCAGGGCCTGCGCTGGGTGCAGGTGGGCCGCCTGGACATCAACACCACCGGCCTGATGCTGTTCACCACCGACGGTGAACTGGCCCACCGACTGATGCATCCGTCCAACGGCTTCGTCCGGGAATACGCGGTGCGGGTGCACGGCGATCTCACCGACGCCAAGCGCCAGGCGCTGCTCGATGGCGTGCTGCTGGAGGACGGGGTGTCCCGGTTCGAGAGCATCGAGGACGCCGGCGGCGCCGAGGAAGGCGCCAACCGCTGGTACAAGGTCAGCCTCACCGGGGGCAAATACCGGGAAGTGCGCCGCCTGTTCCAGTCCCAGGACCTGGAAGTGGCGCGCCTGATCCGCATCCGCTTCGGTGACCTGACACTGCCCTCGGACCTGCGCCTGGGCCGCTGGAAGGAGCTCACCGCCGAGGAGATCAAGCCGCTCACCGACCGGGTGGACCTGAAGGGCAAGAAGTACACCGGCCTGTACGGCCGCGCCCGGCTGCGCCACCAGCGCGGCAACAAGCCACCGCGCAAGCCGCGCCGCAACCCCTACCGCCGCTAAGGTATCGCGACTGAAGTCGCTCCTACAGGGAGCCCCCTAATGTAGGAGCGACCGGGCGGCGTTCCGCTTCAGTCGCGATCGCCCTCAGCCCGCTACGTTTCCCTACGGCAACCGCATCAAAGCCCCCACCAACGCCGGCAGCGCCGTTTCCACCCGCAGAATGCGGGTGCCGAAACGGTGCGCCCGGAAGCCGTGTTCCTGCAGCAACTCCACCTCGAACGGTGTCCAGCCCCCTTCCGGCCCGATCGCCAGGGTGGCCGGTCCGGCCTGCTCGTGGGGCAGGGCGGGGTGGTCGCCGGGGTGGGCGAGGTAACGCGCCCCGGGACCAGCCCAGCCATCCAGATCATCCTCCACGAACGGCCGGAAGCGTGGCGCCTGGATCAGCTCCGGCAGCACCGTGTCGCCGGCCTGCTCCAGACCCAGGAGCAGTTTTTCCCGCAGCAACCCGGCCTTCAGGTTGGGGGTGCGCCAATAGCTCTTGTCCACCTTCCAGGCGTTGATCAGCACGATGCGCTTGATGCCCAGGCTGGCGGCGTCGATCAGCAGGCGTTTGAGCATCTTGGGGCGGGGCAGCGCCAGTACCAGATTCAGCGGCAGCGGAGCCGGCGGCTTTGAATCCACTTTAAAAGATAGTGTTATCTCATTGTTTTTCATGGATTCTATCCGCGCCTCGCCAAGGCCGTCGTTGAGCACGCCGGCGCGACAGGTGTCGCCCTCGGCCAGCTTCAGCACGGTGCGCGCGTGGACGCTCTGGCGCTCGTCGAGACGCCAAAGATCGCCCTCCAGGTGTTGCTCGGGGTGCAGCAGGAACAGGTTCATGGGCGGCGATTATGGCACAGCCACTGACGTAATCCTCCCGCTCCGTGGCGGTTCCGGCCCTTTGCCCGGGGGCCGGGGGTTGCTAGAGTGCTCGCCGTTATTCTCGATGATGTGGAGAACCCGCATGCAGTTTCAGGGCACCGAAAAGTACGTTGCCACGGAAGATCTGAAAATGGCCGTCAACGCGGCCATCGCCCTGCAGCGTCCGCTGCTGATCAAGGGCGAGCCCGGTACCGGCAAGACCCTGCTCGCCGAGCAGGTGGCGGAAGCGCTCGGCAAGCCGCTGCTGTCCTGGCACATCAAGTCCTCCACCAAGGCCCAGCAGGGTCTGTATGAGTACGACGCGGTGTCCCGGTTGCGCGACTCCCAGCTCGGCGCGGAAGGCGTCGAGGACGTGTCCAACTACATCAAGAAGGGCAAGCTGTGGGAGGCGTTCGCCGCCGACGAGCAGGTGGTGCTGCTGATCGACGAGATCGACAAGGCGGACATCGAGTTCCCCAACGATCTGCTCCAGGAACTGGACCGCATGGAGTTCTTCGTCTACGAGACCGGCGAAACCGTGCGCGCCGAGCAGCGGCCGATCGTGATCATCACCTCCAACAACGAGAAGGAGCTGCCCGACGCCTTCCTGCGCCGCTGCTTCTTCCACTACATCAACTTCCCCGACGCCAAGACCATGCAGTCGATCGTTGATGTGCACTTCCCGGAGATCAAGAAGGAGCTGGTCACCGAGGCGCTGGAGCTGTTCTTCGACCTGCGCAAGGTGCCGGGCATGAAGAAGAAGCCCTCCACCAGCGAGCTGATCGACTGGCTCAAGCTGCTGATGGCCGACGACATCCCCGAGGACATCCTGCGCAACCGCGACACCAAGAGCGCGGTGCCGCCGCTGTACGGGGCCCTGGTGAAGAACGAAGCCGACGTGCAGCTGCTCGAACGGCTGGCCTTCATGAGCCGCCGCGAACGCTGATCCCGGAGAAGCGTTTATGCTGATCGGTTTTTTCGAGGACCTGCGCGCCCACCGGGTGCCGGTGAGCCTGCGCGAACTGCTGGATCTGTTCGACGCGCTCAAGCACCACGTGGCGTTCGGTTCCATCGAGGACTTCTACATGCTGTCCCGGGCGGTGATGGTCAAGGACGAGAAGTACTATGACCGTTTCGACCGCGCCTTCGCCCATTACTTCGAGGGGCTGGAAAGCATCGAGCCGGACTGGCTCAGCCAGACCATCCCCGAGGAGTGGCTGCGCCAGCAGCTTGAAAAGACCCTGTCCCCGGAAGAACGGGAACAACTGCAGGGCCTGGGCAGCCTGGAGAAGATTCTCGACGAGCTGCGCAAGCGGCTGGAAGAGCAGGAAAAACGCCACGAGGGCGGCAACAAGTGGATCGGCACCGGCGGCACCAGCCCGTTCGGCGGCTACGGGGAAAACCCGGAAGGCATCCGCATGGTGGGCCCGTCGCGCAACAAGAGCGCGGTGAAGGTCTGGGAGAAGCGGGAGTTCCGCAACCTGGACGACTCCGTGGAGTTGGGCATCCGCAACATCAAGCTGGCCCTGCGCCGGCTGCGCAAGTTCGCCCGCACCGGCCGCGACGAAGAGCTGGACATGGACGACACCATCAAGTCCACCGCCCGCAACGCCGGCCTGCTCGACATCAAGATGCGCCCGGAACAGGAAAACCGGGTCAAGGTGCTGCTGTTCTTCGACATCGGCGGCTCCATGGATCCCTACATCAAGCTCTGCGAGGAGCTGTTCTCCGCCGCCCGGCTGGAGTTCAAGCACATGGAGTACTTCTACTTCCACAACTTCATCTACGAGTACGTGTGGAAGGACAACCGCCGCCGCTGGGACGAGAAGACCTCCACCTGGGACGTGCTGCACAAGTACGGCAGCGACTACCGGGTGATCTTCATCGGCGACGCCGCCATGAGCCCCTACGAGGTGAACTCCGTGGGCGGTTCCGTGGAGCACTGGAACGACGAGCCCGGCGCGGTCTGGTTCCAGCGCATCATGGAAACCTACGAGAAGGTGATCTGGCTGAACCCGGAGCCGGAACGGGCCTGGCAGATGACCACCTCCACCCAGTGGATCAAGCAGCTCACCGACAACCACATGTATCCGCTCACCATCGAAGGCATCGAGCGGGCCATGAAATACCTGAGCAAGTGATCGCGGCTTGAGCGCTACGCCGCCCGGCCGCTCCTGATGTCCCCCATAGGAGCGGCTTTAGCCGCGATCCGCGGCCAGCCAGCCCACCACGCCTTCCAACACTTCACCGAGCGGCCGGCGTCTTCACCAGCTTGAGGGCGCCGATGCTGGCCAGCACCACCACCAGACCCAGCCACTGGACCGGGCCCAGGTGCTCGTCCGGGAACAGGGCCAGGGCGGCGGTGACCGTGACCACCGGCCCGAACATGGCCACCACCGCCGCCTCCGAGGCGTTGGCCCGGTGGAAGCCCTCGAACAGCAGGAAGAAGGGCAGCACCGTGGACAGCACCACCAGCACCACCATCCAGCCCAGGGCCGGGGCGCTCAACGCCAGTTCCGAGGCCGGAATGCCCGGCAGCAGCCCCACCGTCATGAACACCAGGGTGAAGCTGTTGGACACCTGGTTGAAACGCACCGAGCCGAGCGGTTTCATCAATCCCTGGCTGAGCGTCAGGAAGCTGGCGTAGCAGGCCGCCGCGCCCAGGCCGTACAGAGTGCCCGCCAGGGTCACCCGGCCGATCTGCCAGCCCGGCAGCAGCAGCAGGGCGATGCCGGTCCAGGCGCCGGCGAACACCAGCAGGTGGAGCGGGGCGGGCAGGCGCCGCAAGCGCACCGCCTGGATCAGCATGATCAGCGCCGGGAACAGGTACAGCAGCATCCGCGACAGGCTGGCGCCCAGCTCATGGATGGCGTTGAAATCGCACCAGGTGGAGAAGAAGAACAGCAGCCCGCTGACCGCGCACAGCCCCCACTGCCGGCGGCTGAGCCGCTCCTTGGGCCGGCCCCGGTTGATCCACAGGGCGCCCAGCCAGAACAGCGGCACGGCGAGCAGGAAGCGCCAGATCAGCAGAGCGTCCACGGACACGCCGTGCTGGTAGACCAGGCGGGCGAAAATGCCCTTGAAGGCCATGGCGAAGGTGGCGACGGCCACCAGCGCCAGGCCGGACTGCCAGAAGCGGCGCGACATGGGGAGACTCCCGTCCAGAGGGGCGCCCATGGTCCACGCCGGCGGCGCCGAAATCCAATGAAAACGGCGACTTTATGGTATTCCCGGCAGGAATCATTTATCCCGGTTCATAAAACTTTCGATCATATCCATGGGCAACGGGAAGACGATGGTGCTGGAGCGCTCGTTGGCCACCTCGGTGAGCGTCTGCAGGTAACGCAGCTGCAACGCCTGGGGCTGGGAGGCCAGGGTGCGGGCGGCGTCCAGCAGCACCTCGGAGGCCTCCTTCTCGCCGTTGGCGTGGATCACCTTGGCGCGCCGGATGCGCTCCGCCTCCGCCTGCCGGGCGATCACCCGCACCATGTCCTCGTCCAGGTCCACGTGCTTGATCTCCACATTGGTGACCTTGATGCCCCAGGGGTCGGTCTGCTCGTCGAGGATCGCCTGGATGTCCTGGTTCAGTTCGTCCCGGGAGGCCAGCATCTCATCCAGTTCGTGCTTGCCGAGCACCGACCGCAGGGTGGTCTGGGAGAGCTGGCTGGTGGCGGCGTAAAAGTCCTCCACGTTGATCACCGCGCGCTCGGAATCCACCACCCGGAAATAGAGCACCGCGTTCACCTTCACCGACACATTGTCCCGGGAAATCACGTCCTGGCTGGGCACGTCCAGTACCCGGACGCGCAGGTCCACCTTCACCATCTGCTGGATCACCGGGACCACCAGAATCAGACCCGGCCCCTTCACCTTGTAGTAGCGGCCGAGCATGAAAATCACCCCGCGCTCGTATTCGCGCAGGATGCGGAACATGCTGAACACGAAACCGATCACCAGGATCGCGAACGCGATCCAGAAGTAGCTGAACATCATGGGGAGTCCTCCTCCACGTCGAGGGTAAGTCCGTCCCGGCCACGCACCAGCAGTACCTGGCCCCGGCGCACCGGCCGGGCGGCGCGGGCGCGCCACACCTCACCGGCGGCGCGCACCTGGCCTTGTTCCTGAAAATCCTCCAGCGCCACCGCGCGTTCGCCGATCAGGGTATCGGCGCCGCTCACCACCGGGTGGCGGTGCGCCTTCACCGCCAGTCGCACCGCCACGCCCAGCAGCAAGGCGCCGCCGGCGCCCACCGCGGCGATCACCGGCAGCGCGATCTGGAAAGCGGGCAGGTCCGTGTCCATCAGCATCACCGAGCCGATCAGCAGGGCGGCCAGCCCGCCGGCGCCGAGCACGCCGAAGGAGGGCGACAGGGCCTCCGCCACCATCAGCGCCACGCCCAGCACGATCAGCCCCAGGCCCACGTAGCTCACCGGCAGCATCTGCAGGGCGTACAGCGCCAGCAACAGGCAGATGGCGCCCAGCACGCCGGGCACGCCGACGCCGGGGCTGGAGAATTCCAGGACCAGGCCATAGAGGCCCACCAGCATCAGGATGTAGGCGATGCTGGGGTCGGTGATCACCGCCAGGAAGGCGGTGCGCCAGTCCTGCTCCACGGTTTCCACCGTGGCGCCGGCCAGCTCCAGGGTCACGGTGTCGCCGTCCACGCTGATCTGGCGGCCGTCCAACCGGGCCAGCAGGTCGTCCAGGTCGGTGGCCATCAGGTCGATGACGTTGCGTTCCAGGGCTTCCCCGGCGGGCAGGCTTTGCGCCTGGCGCACCGCCTGTTCCGCCCAGTCCGCGTTGCGCCCGCGCAGCTCCGCCAGCGCGCGGATGTAGGCCACGGCGTCGTTGATCTGTTTGTGGCGCAGGGCCGAGCCGCTGTCCGGCGGGGCATCGGAAGAGGTTTCGGGGTCGGAATCCGGCGGCTCGGCGCCGCCGGGGAGCGGCGAGTCGCCGCCGATTTGCACCGGGGTGGCCGCGCCCAGATTGGTGGCCGGCGCCATGGCCGCCACATGGGCGGCGTAGAGCAGGTAGGTGCCGGCGCTGGCCGCGCGGCTTCCGGACGGCGCCACGTAGACCGCCACCGGCACCCGGGAATCGAGAATGGCGTGGATCATGTCGCGCATGGCGGCGTCCAGGCCGCCCGGCGTGTCCAGGCGCAGCACGAACAGCGCCACCCGGTCCTCGTTGGCGCGCGCCAGGGCGCGCACGAAACCGTCGCTGATTGCGGGCCCGATGGCGCCCTTCAGATCCAGCACCCGCACCGTGGGCGCCGCCGTGGCGAACGCCGGGGCCAGGGCGCCGAGCAGCAGCGCCATCAGGGCCAGCCGGCGGGTGCCGTCCTGCCATCGCCTCATAGCCACCTCCTGGTGATCCGTACTCCCATGAAACCGCACTCCAGGCCCGCCGGGCAATCTTCCGTTGACCCCGGGCCGCTCGACCGCTAGCGTTCCGCCGATAACAGGGAGAAAGACCAATGGAACACCACGACGCCTCGCCACGGACTGACGGCAGGGCATCGCTGGCCCCCAACCGCACCATGCGCCGCCTGGTGATGGAGGGGCTGGGCCGGCTCGGGTACGACGGTGCCCGCCTGGCCAACGAAACGCTGCCCGGTGGCCACCCGGCCTACTGCGACCCGCATCTGGAGGCGCCGCTGTTCTGGAGCGGCATCGCCGAGCGCTCCGGGGACGACTTCATCGGCCTGCACATCGCCGAGGCGGTGCGGCCGCGCCTGCTGGACGACGTGCTGCTGGTGATGTACGCCAGCGACACCTTCGAGCAGTCCCTGGGGCATTTCCTGCGCTTCCAGCGTCTGCTGTCCGGCGGGTTCCGGGCCGGCCTGGAGCGCCGCGGCGACACTTCGCGACTGGTCATCGACATCGACTACCCGGGCTTCGGCCCCCTGCGCCAGCAGGCGGAATGCCTGGCGCCGCTGCTCGGCAAGTTGTTCGCGCTGCTCACCGACGATGCCTTCGCACCCACGGCGGTGGCCTTTCGCCACGGCGCCCCCGGGCGGGCGGGGGAGTACCGACGCCTGCTCGGCCTGGACCCGGCCTTCCGCCGCCCCCACGACAGCCTCAGCTTTCCCAGCGCCCTGTTGGCGCGGCCCTCGCTGAACGCCAACCCGGAATTGGTGGAGCGGCTGCTGCCGCCCCTGGAAAGCGACCTCGAAGGCCTGGAGGAGCAACAGTTCCTGCTGCGCCTGCGCCACTGGGTGGAGGCCCACCTGGACAGCGACGAGCTGTGCCTGTCGCGCTGCGCCCGCGCCTTCGGCCTTAAGCAGATCGAGCTGCGCCGCTGGCTGGCGGAGCGCGGCACGGACTTCCCGGCCCTGTGCGACGAGGTGCGCGTCCGCCGGGATCGCACGCCCGGGCAAACGTAAAATTCACGCCGGCGCCTTTTAACAATTGGCGTTGTTATTGCATAGTACCGTTTTTCGGTTCGAGCGATTCCCGGAGCGAACCCGACCATGCGTCTGTTTGCCCTTGCCATCTTGCTGCTGTTCACCGCCACCGCCCAGGCCGAGCGCTTCTTCGGCGAACTGGACGCGGTCAGCGAGCCGGTGCTCGGCGCCCGCACCGGGCTGATCGAGGAAATGGACCGCGACAGCCTGCGCGTCAACGCGGACGCCGGCACCAGCGTGGAACTGCCCACCCAGTGCGTGTCCTCGGCGCTGATGGCGCGCAGCCACACCCGGTTCTCCGCGCTCTTCCCCCGCGACGGCGCCGACCGCGCCCGCCGCATGCAAGGGCAGGGCAGTTCCATCACCGAGGCCGGCCTGACCCTGGACCGGGCCTTCGGCGCCGAGCGCGGTTACCAGCTGGATGCCGTCTTCAAGGCGCAGCGCAGCCTGAATTATCACTACGACCTGCCCGCCATGGCGGACTTCAACCCGCTGCTGCAGGAACAGGACAGCTACACCGAAAGCCAGGGTTTCAACATCGATACCCGGCTCAGCAAGACGTTCGGCGACCTGGACATGGCGCTGCGGGTGGAAAAGCTGTTCCCGCGCCGCGACGGTGACCTGGTCTACAGCCCCTACCGCACCACCGCCCTGGCCAGCCTGGCCACCTATCTGGACCCGGCCTGGTGGTGGCCGTGGCCGAGCGCCAAGCTGAACATCAACATCGATGCCCGCGACGCCTTCAACGAGGCCGACGACGCCCGCTTCGCCGGCGCCAATCTGGCGTTCGCCCAGCTCGGTTTCGCCACCTTGCGGCTGGGCTACCGCCACGACCTGATCGCCAACCTGGATTCCAGCGCCAGCGTGGGGCTGGGGTTCTCCCTGTTCGATCGCTTCGACTTCGACATCTCCGGCACCAAGAACCCGGGCGACTCCTACGGCGTGCGCGCCAGCCTGATGACGCCCCTGTAAAGGCCCCGGCTGGGCTTGAGTCGGGGCCCGCGAATTGGCATGGTTGCCCGACCTTTCCGGCCATGGACCCGCTATGTCTTCCATCGATCTCGCCTTCGACCGTGATCATCTCTGGCACCCCTATACCTCCACCTCCAAGCCGCTGCCGGTGTACCCGGTGGCCCGCGCCCAGGGCGTTCATCTGGAACTGGAGGACGGGCGCCGCCTGATCGACGGCATGTCCTCCTGGTGGGCGGCGGTGCATGGCTACAACCACCCGCGCCTGAACCAGGCGGCCAAGGATCAGATCGACAAAATGGCCCATGTGATGTTCGGCGGCATCACCCACGCGCCGGCGGTGGAGCTGGGCAAACGGCTGGTGTCGCTGACCCCGGAACCGCTCAACAAGGTGTTCCTGGCGGACAGCGGCTCGGTGTCCGTGGAGGTGGCCATCAAGATGGCGCTGCAGTTCTGGCTCAGCCAGGGCAGGGCGGAGAAACACCGTCTGATCGCGCTGCGCAACGGCTACCATGGCGACACCTTCGGCGCCATGGCCACCTGCGATCCGGTCAACGGCATGCACCACCTGTTCAACAAGGTGCTGCCCCAACACCTGTTCGCCGACGCGCCGCGCATCGGTTACCACGACGACTGGGACGACACCGACCTGGATTCCCTGCGCGGCCTGCTGGAAAACCACGCCCACGAGGTGGCGGCGGTGATCCTGGAGCCCATTGTCCAGGGCGCCGGCGGCATGCGCTTTTATCACCCGGAATACCTGCGCGGCGCCCGCCGGCTGTGCGACGAGCACGGCGTGCTGCTGATCTTCGACGAGATCGCCACTGGCTTCGGCCGCTCCGGGGAACTGTTCGCCATGGAGCACGCCGGCGTCTGCCCGGACATCCTGTGCCTGGGCAAGGCCCTCACCGGCGGCTACATGACCCTGGCGGCGACCCTGTGCACCGACCACGTGGCCGCTGGCATCTGCGACGGCGAGGCCGGCGTGCTGATGCACGGCCCCACCTTCATGGGCAACCCGCTGGCCTGCGCCGTGGCCAACGCCAGCATCGATCTGCTGCAGGAAAGCGACTGGCGCGGCCGGGTGGCCGGCATCCAGTCCCAGCTGCGCCGCCAGTTGGCGCCGCTGCGGGATGCCCCCGGCGTCGCCGATACCCGCGCCCTGGGCGCCATCGGCGTGCTTGAACTGGAGGCGCCCCGGGACGTGGCCGCCACCCAGAAAATGCTGGTGGAGCGGGGCGTCTGGATCCGTCCTTTCGGCAAGCTGGTGTACATCATGCCGCCCTATGGCATCGAAGCGGACCAACTCACCGAACTCACCGACGCCATGGCGGCGGTGGTGGACCTCTAGACCTCGGCGATCCGGAACGAGGCCACCAGGCTCTTGAGCCGCGCCGCCTGATCCTCCAGGGAACCGGCGGCGCTGCTGGATTCCTGCACCAGCGCGGCATTTTGCTGAGTGGTGGTGTCGATCTGCGTCACCGCGGCGCTGACCTGCTGGATGCCGCCGATCTGCTCGCCGGTGGCCGAGGCCACCTCCTTCATCAGGCCGGCCAGTTCCTGGATGCCTTCCACCGCTTTCTCCAGGGTGCCGCCACTGCGGGTGGCCTGGGCGGCGCAGGATTCGATCTGGGTACGGCTGTCCTCCAGCAAGGCGCGGATCTCGCTGGCGGATTCCCCCGCGCGGGCCGCCAGGTTACGCACCTCGCTGGCCACCACCGCGAAGCCCCGGCCCTTTTCACCGGCCCGGGCCGCTTCCACGGACGCATTCAGCGCCAGGATATTGGTCTGGAAGGCAATGCCGTCGATGGTCTCGATGATGCCGTTCATTTTCGCCGACCGGGCGGCGATCTCCTGCATCAGGCGGATGCTTTCGCGCACCTCCTCGCCACTGGCCCGGGCACTTCGCGAGGAGCCGCTGGCAAGCTCATCGGCGCGCCGGGTGGACTGCTCGTTGTTTGCCGCGGTGGCGGTGATCTCTTCCATGCTGGCGGCGGTTTCCTGGAGCGCCGCCGCCTGCTGCTCGGTACGCGAGGACAAATCCTCGGCGCCGGCGGCGATCTCATTGGCGCCGATGTAGACATTCTCACTGGCGCCGCGCAGCGACGACACCAGACTGGTCAGCGCGTCCTGCATGTCGGCCATGGCCTGGAGCAGCTGGGCGGGCTCGTCACGGCCCTCGGCGACGATGGCCTGGCGAAGATCGCCCTCCGCCACGCGCCGGGCCACGGTCAGAGCGCGGCCCAGGGGCAGGGTGATGCCGCGCGTGATGACCACCGCCAGCGCCACGGCGACGATCAGGGCCACGGCCGCGAACAGCACCACGCGGGTCACGGTGCTCTCGACCACGGAGGTCAGGGTGCCGCCAAGCTTGTCCAGCTCGGCCTGGGCCCGGGTGGCGATGGCCTCCGCCGCTTCCTCGAGCTGATAGATACCCGCCTTGGATTCCGAGAACGCCCGGTTGGCGGCCCCGGTGGTGGCGAATTCCCCGGCCATCAGACGTTCCTCGATGCCGGTGAAATCCTGCCGGTAGGCGGCCAGGCCGGTGAGCGCGTCCTGGTACAGGCTTTTCATGGCCGGGGCGCGGGCCAAGGACAGGCCGTCGCGCAGCGTGATTTCCAGGCGATCCATGGCCCCGGACCATTTCTCGAAGTAGCCGCGGGACCGATCCGGGGTGTCGATATTGATCAGCACATCCTTTTCATAGCGCCGGCCTTCCAGCGCCAGGCGTCGCACCTGACCGGCATTAACGGCCAGGGCGCCGTCGGTCTCCAGTGCCTCATGGGTGGTGTCCGCCACCGTGAACACGCCGAACAAACCGGTGGCCGCCACAGCGGCCAACAACAGCAGCACCAGCGCGAAGGCGCCGCCCAGGCGGGCGCCGATCCTGAACCGATTCAACATGGGAACTCCAGAAATGGGGGTTGGATTCCCCTGCTTTCGGCCGGATCGGCGATGGGCTTTATAGCAAACCGTTAAAAACAGGTTAGTTTATGGTGAGTGTCCCGGATTCTGGGAGAGCGGCCACCAGATCCGCGCCCATAGGCAACGCAGGGCAGACCGGGAGCGAGGTAAGGAACGGTCATAACCCTATTTAACATAATATACATTATACGCACTTAAGTGGTTTCTTGCTTGGGTCAGGAGCAGCCCTGTTTCTGGCCTCGATGCCAAAGGAAACACGCTTTCATGGCCTGATACAGCATCACAGCGAACATCAGCCGGATCACCTCCACCAACACGCCCGCGAAGTTTCCGAACCGGATCAGCGATCCCAGCCACAGCGCCAGGAACAATAACAATAAGGCGACCGCCGCCACGCGGCTTCGCCGGTACACGCCATACGTCAAACCCGCGCACGCTACCGCCGCGAGCAAATTGATCGCGAACCCCATGCCGTCGCCCGTGACCAGCCCGGCCACGGCGCCGACCAGTAACACCAAGGCGCTGATAGCACCGACCACCCAGCCGTTATGGATGCCATGGGCCAGCTCCACCGAGATGTTCGCCGCGCCGACAGGCGCTTCTCCGGCGTCGTATGGATGCTTTTTCATGCCGGTTTCTCCCCCGAAAAACGAAACCACTCCTTTTAATGCAATAAAATGCGCAGTCAAGGAGCGGCCGTCATTTTTGCGATCAGGGTTGAAACCGGCGCTCAAAGCGCCTCAAGAACCCCCTTGGCGCGGCTTGCTTCTTCTTCACCCACGCTGGCGCGCAGTTGCGCCACCAGCGCATCGAGCTGAGCGCGGCTCAGGCCGGTGTTCATGGCGGCGCCCAGGTGGAAGCGCAGCTGGCCTTCGGTGCCGGTCATGCTGGCCAGGGCCGAGACGGTGGCCAGTTCCCGGCTCTGGTGGTCCAGGTTGTCGCGGACGAAGATGTCGGCGAACAAATGCTCCTTGAGGAAGCGGTCGATCACCGGGGCGAACAGCTGGAAACCGGCCGGCGGCGGGATCTCGTCCTGGCCGGCCAGGCGGGCGCGGACCCGGGCGCCGTAGTCGTCGCGGTCGAGATCCTCGGGCACCGGGCTGGGTTCGGCGCCCTCCTCGTCCTGGATGCCTTGTTCGCGCCGTTCGTCGAGCACCGCCATCAGGGCGTGGATGGCGTTGAGGCTGCGCGGGAAGCCGGCGTAGGCGTAGAGCTGCACCAGCACTTCCTTGATTTCATTGATGGTGAGGCCGTCGTCCAGGCCCTGGCGCAGGGCGCCGTCGAGGCGTTCCAGGTCGCCTTTGGCGGCAAGGCTGGAGAGTGCCACCAGGGCCCGTTGGCGCGGTGTCAGAGTGTCGTTGCTCATGGCGTCGCTCCTTGATGGTATTGGTCGTCGCTGACTTTCTCGAACCAGTCCGCCGGCGAGCCGTCCACTTCCTCCTGGATGGCGATGTGGGTCATGGCGGTGTCCTCGCCGGCGCCGTGCCAGTGCTTCTCGTGGGGCGGAATCCAGACCACGTCGCCGGGGCGGATGATCTGAATGTCGCCGCCCCAGCGCTGCACGCGGCCGCAGCCGGCGGTGACGATCAGGGTCTGGCCCAGCGGATGGGCGTGCCAGGCGGTGCGTGCACCGGGTTCGAAGGTGACGCTTCCGCCACTGGTTCGCGCCGGCGGATGGGCCGGGAACAGCGGGTCCACGCGCACCGTGCCGGTGAAGTAATCGGCGGGGCCGTGGGTGGAGGGTTGGGAGCCGCTTCGTTGAATGTCCATGTCCGTCTTCCTCTTCGGATGCCTTTAGGAAAACCTTACAGCGGCGCCTCTGTTCGATAAACTGGCATAATCTTCTTGGCCCTATAAGTTTACCTAATATGTTGAGAGAGAATGCCACGGACCTGCTCGCCTTTCTGGCGGTGGCCGACGAGGGAAGCTTCACCAAGGCGGCGGCGCGGCTGGGGGTGTCGCAATCGGCGTTGAGCCAGAATATCCGCCATCTGGAGGAACGGTTGGGCCTGCGGTTGCTGGCCCGGACCACGCGGCGGGGGGCGCCCACGGAGGCCGGTGAGCGGCTGCGCCGCTCCATCGCGCCCCGCTTTCGGGAAATCGAGGCGGATCTGCGAGCACTCACCGAGCTGCGCGACAAACCCGCCGGCCGTCTGCGCATCACCGCCACGGAGTACGCCGCCGACACCGTGCTGCTGCCCAAGCTGGCCGCCCTGCTTCCGGAATACCCGGACATCGAGGTGGAAATCGCCGTGGACTACGGCCTCACCGACATCGTCGGGGAGCACTACGATGCCGGGGTGCGGCTGGGCGAGCAGGTGGAGAAGGACATGATCGCGGTGCGCATCGGCCCGGATGTGAGCATGGCGGTGGTGGCCGCCCCGCCCTACTTCGATGCCCGTTCCCGGCCCACCCACCCCAACCGGCTCACCGAGCACAACTGCATCAATCTGCGCCTGCCCACCCACGGCGGGACCTACGCCTGGGAGTTCGAAAAAGACGGCCGCGAATTGAACGTGCACGTGCGCGGGCAGTTGGTGCTGGGCGGCGCCACCCAGATGCTGCATGCCGCCAAGGCGGGCCTGGGGGTGGCCTATGTGCCGGAGGAACTGGCGCGACCCTATCTGCGTGCCGGCGAGCTGGAGCGCGTGCTGGAGGACTGGTGCCCGCCCTTCCCCGGCCATCATCTTTACTACCCGAACCGGCGGCAGGCGTCGCGGGCCTTCGCCCTGGTGGTGGAGGCGCTGCGCGAATAAGACGGACAAAAAAAGGCGCGCCAGGCGGCGCGCCACAAGGGGTTGCCCGGTTGGTGTTCAGTACTTCTTGCTGGCGTCCACGAACTCGTCGGCGCGTTCCGCCGGGGCGCTGGTGGCCAGGCTGACGCCGATGTACAGAGCGGTGGAAACGATGATGCCCCAGATGCCGGCGGGCAGGCCCAGCAGGCTGTTGCCGGTGGCGTACATGATCAGCACGAAGATGCCGGTGCCGACCACGCTGACGAAGGCGCCGGCGCCGGTACCGCGTTTCCAGTAGAAGGCGCCGATGATGGCCGGCACCACCGCCACCAGGCCGGAGGACGCGGCCACGGACAGCACCGCGATCAGGTCCAGCTGCAGTTCCGCGAAGCCCAGGGCCAGCAGCGCGATGATCGGAATCACGATCTTGCCCACCCACAGCTGCTTGCCGTCATCGCTGCCGGGTTTGACGTTGGCGTACACGTCCCGGGCCAGCATGGAGGACAGGGTCAGCATGATGGAGTCGATGGTGGAGATGGCGGCGGCCATGATGCCGATCAGCACGATGGCGCCCAGTACCGGCGGCACGAACTCGGAGCCCAGCAGCGTGGCGGTGGCCAGGTCGGCCTTGGCCAGATCCGGGAAGGCGGCCAGGGCGGAGAAGCCCCACAGCACGGACACCAGGGTGTAGACCAGGCCGAAGCCCAGGAAGCCCAGCAGCATGCGACGCATGGCGTGCAGCGAGGACGGCATGAACAACCGCTGGCTGACCTGCGGGTTGGAGAGGCTGAAGAAGAACCAGGGAATGGTCAGGCCCAGGAAGGTGACGAAGCTGAACAGGCCCGGGCCCGGCACCACCAGGGTTTCCGGTTTCTTCTCGGCGAGGGTGTCGAACAGCGCGTGGAAACCGCCCAGGCCCTGGATCACCAGCCAGGCCACCAGGGTGGAGGCGATGATCATCATGATCGCCTGCAGGGAGTCGGTCCACATCACCGAGCGGATGCCCGCCACGTAGGAGAAGAAGATCGCCACGGCGGTGGCCAGGACCACGCCGGTGGTGAACGGAATGGCGCCCTCGGTGGCGCCCTGCAGCAGGTAGCCGACGCCGGCCAGTTGCACGGCGGCGTAGGGAATCAGGAACACGCAGCTGGAGATCGCCACGGCCACGGAGACTTTCTTGTCGTTGTAGCGGTGGCCGAGCATCTCACTGGGCGTGACATAGCCGAACTTCTTGCCCACGGCCCAGAACTTGGGCCCGAAGATCGCCACCAGGGACACCCCGGCGAAGTAGACGATCTCGAAACCCAGCGCCCCGACGCCGCCTTTGTAGGTCAGGCCGGCCAGGCCCACCATCATGAAGGCGCTGTAGGTGGTGGCGCTGTAACTCATGGCGGACACGAAGCCGCCCATTTTGCGGTCGCCCAGGAAGTACCCGGACATGTTGACCATTTTGCCCTGCCGGGCCAGTACCGCGATGGCGATGGCGACCACCAGGTAGATCGCCACCGACCACCAGATCATCGATTCGGTCATGTTCAGTGCCCCTCGAAGTCCTTGGTGATAATGAAGTTGATGGCGATCACGGCGACGCCGGCCAGGGTCCAGAACAGGAAGCTCCCGTACCAGGCGTGCACGTCACTGAGTACCGTGTACGGGACCAGGTAGCACAGGACGACCACGGCCCAGATGAGCCAGATCCACTTGCTTCGTTGCATTTCCCACCTCGTATGCTTGGTTGATTAGCGAAGTACGCTTTTATGGTTGTTGGTTGTGCTCCCTGCGTATCTCGGCGACCGTCCTCCCGACGTCTTTCCAGGGCGTTTCTCCCGGAGCGAAACGCGCCCGCAAGTAATGCACCAGATCGCTGACCTGGCGGTTGCTCAAACTGTGTGAAAAGGCCGGCATCTCGCCGCCGCCGGCCACGCCCTCAACGTGCACGCCGCCAAGGATCGATTGAATGACGTTGTCCGGACGCTCGCTGTGCAGGTTGGTGTTGAGCGCCAGGGATTGCCGCGCGCCGGTGAAGCTGGCGGCGGCGCCGTCCGCGTGGCAGGAGGCGCAGGCGCCGTCGAACACCCGCTGGCCGGCCTCCTGGCCCACCGGTTCGGCGCTCGCCGCCAGCCGCTCCCGGGCCTGCCGTTGCTGCGCCTCGGTGGCGCTGGCCGGGGCGTCCATTTGCGTGGCCACGTAATGGGCGATGGCGCGCACGTCGGACTCCGGCAATTCCGCCAGGCCGGCCACCACCGGCGCCATGGGCCCGCCGGCCACGCCGTGAAAATCCGAGCGGCCGGTGCGCAGGTACTGGAACAGGGACTCCTCGGTCCAGGCCACCGGCGCGCGGCTGTCGGCGGTGAGCGCCGGCGCTTCCCAGCCGTCCACCAGGGCGCCGGCCAGGCGTGCCTGGCCGGTTTTCTCGGCGCCGAACAGGTTGCGCGGCGTATGGCAGGCACCGCAGTGCCCCGCCCCTTCGAACAGGTAGGCGCCCCGGTTCCATTGCGGCGAGCGCGCCGGGTCCGGCTGAAAGGTCCGGTCCCGGTGAAACAGGGTGTTCCAGCCGGCCATCATCGAGCGCACATTGAACGGGAAGCGCAGGTCATTGTCCGGCGCCGGCGCGGCCACCGCGGGCTGCGCCATCAGGTAGGCGTACAGGGCCTGCATGTCGGCGTTGCTGAGTTTGGCGAAGTCGGTATACGGAAACGCCGGGTAAAGATGCCGGCCGTCCCGGGAGATGCCCTCGCGCATGGCGCGCTCGAAGGCGGCGTAGGACCAGTTGCCAATGCCGGTATCCGGGTCCGGCGTCAGGTTGGTGCTGTACAGCGTGCCGAACGGCGTTTCGAACGGCCGCCCGCCCACATTGGTGAGCCCCTCCTCGGCGGTGTGGCAAACCGCGCAGTCGCCGGCCTCCGCCACCAGGCGGCCCCGTTCGATGGTTTCCGCGGAATACAGGTTGGTGGCGGGCCGGCTCACCGGCGCCAGGGACGCCCGCCACGGCCACAGGGTGGCGAGCAGCCCGGTCACCGCCAGGGCCCCGGCCCACCACCAGCGGCGTTTGCCGCGGTCGCGGCGCGCCTGCAGGGAGGCACGCACCCGGGCCGGCGAAAACGGCGGCGACCGGAAGCGCACGCCGGTGGCGTCATAGAGAGCGTTGGCCACCACCGCCACCGCCGGGCTGAGGTCCACGTCCTCGCCTTCGGCCAGTGCGCCGGCCGCCCGCCGGGGCGCCGGCGGGTTGGCGCCACGGGTGGCCGGCAGGCGGCGGTCATCGCTGCCGCCCCACTGGTCCGGCGGCGGCGCCGTGTCCGGCAGGCCGAGCAACTTCCGTTCCAGGGCGGCGCGCAGCGGATGGCTGTCCAGCAGTGGCCGCAGCGGGCCGTCGGCGCCGGCGTCCTGGCCCGCCACCAGGCGGGACAGACGCACGCCACCGGTAACGGTGTTCACTTCCACGTCGGCGATCCAGGCGCTGCGGGTGCCGGAACCGGCGTCGCCGGACTCCGAGGGGCGGTGGCTGTAGGCCACGCCGCGCCCGCGCACCAGGTCGGCGCGACCGTCGTTGGCGGCGGGCCGGTTCCAGCCCGCCTGGTTGGCCACGGATTGCAACAGTTGGCGCCCGCGCGGGTCCTTGATGTGACGCAGGCGCAGGGCCACCGGGTCCTCGCCCAGGGCGGCGGCCACTTCGTCCAGAAACGACTCCTGCACGAAGGTGTATTGCAGCGCCGCCGCGTCCGGATCGCGCAGCAGGCCATCAGTGAGCCGGCCGGTAAGCCACAGGGCCAGCGGTGGCACCGACACATAGCCCAGGTCATCGTCCACCTGGAAGTCGCCACCGTCCGGCGTACCGCTGACGCGCAGGCGGCGGGCCCGGGCCAGGGCTTGCGCGTCCAGGGCATAGGGATCCGGGTCCAGGCGCACCGCCACTGGCCGGCCCACCGCGTGGGCCAGCAGGGCGGCGTCGGCGGCGGCGTCGTCACTGCCCTGGCGGCCCAGCCCGGCTTCGCCATGGCCGTCCAGGTGAATACGTCCCGGATCGGTTTCCAACAGGCAGGCCAGTTCCCGGCGCAGGCGCTCGGTGTCCGCCACCGGACCGTCCACGCGCACCGCGCCGTTGTTGCAATCGGCGATCACCCAGTCCGGCTCCACGCCCCAGCCCAGGCGGCCGGGCCAGTCGTAATTCCGTTGCAGGCGATCGGAGGCCGGCGCCGGGGTGTTGCCCCGGTGGTTGCCGGCGGGGGTGGACCAGCGCGGGCGCAGCCGTTCGGCGGCGCGCCGGGCCTCCTCCGGCGAGGCCGCCACCACGCCCAGGAAATTGCCGTCCGCCACCACGGTGACGTCCTCGTCGAGCCCGTCGCGGTTCACGTCCAGCAGTTGCGAGCAGACAAAGGCGCGGGCGTCCAGGCGGTACACCGGCGGCCGGATCACCAGGCCATGGGCCAGGGCCTCGTCGCGCTCGCGCTGTTCCGGCAGGCGGCTCATGCGTCGCCCTCCCCGTCCAGACCCGCCGCCCGGCAGGCGGCGGCGAGAATTTCCTGGTGGGTGCCGCAGCGGCACAGGTTGTGATCCAGCGCCTCGACCAGTTCATCGCGGCTGGGCGCCGGCTTGGCGTTGAGCAGGGCCCGCACGCTCATGATCATGCCGTTCAGGCAGTACCCGCACTGCGCGCCCTGTTCATCAATAAAAGCCTGTTGCACCGGATCCAGCCGGTCGCCGTCGGCCAGGCCTTCCAGGGTGGTCACCTGGTGGCCTTCCACGGCGGCGGCGGGCAGCACGCAGGCGCGGGCGGCGCGGCCGTCCACCAGCACCATGCAGGCGCCGCACTCGCCCAGCCCGCAGCCGAACTTGGGCCCGTTCAGGGACAGGTCGTTGCGCAGTACATACAGCAAGGGCGTGGACGGCGCCACGTCGAGACGCCGGTCCTCACCGTTGACGGTAAGCCGGAGTTCCCGGCCCTCGGGCCGGTCACTGTTTGTAGCGGGCATGCGTATGCTCTCTCCGACGTCGCACCGTTCAAGTGCGCGGCGGTATTTATTCGTTGCTTTATGGGGCACACATTCTTTTTTGGTGCTGATTTAGAATGTATGCACCCTTCTTGGGCAGAGGTGACGTCTCCTTCGCCAAACCGGCGATTCGCCCCTCAAAGCCCGTAAAATAGCTTTAAATAGAATCAAATGTGATGTCAACAAGGCCGTACGGAATAGCGGGAAATTCTTTGCCTTCATTTTCTTGACCCTGGCATAAATGGTGTATACGTTTTTTCTCCAGAAAAACACCGGCGCCCGCGCCGACCACGCCTCTTGCCCGCGCCCGTACACGGCGTGATGATTTGAAGCCTATGCCGACCACGACCCTGCCCAGCCGCGACGCCCTGCTTCACCAGCCCGATGTGCTGGTGGTGTTCCGCGACCCGCAACCCACGCCCAAGCCGGCGCCGGGCCAGCCCGGCACGCATTCGGATTTCGTGCCCACCGAGCCGGAGCTGTTCATCGCGGTGCTGGCCGACGGCCGGGTGCTGGGCTTCAACGGCCACGTGGATCTGGGCACCGGCATCCGCACCGCCCTGGGCCAGATCGTCGCCGAGGAGCTGGACGTGCCGTTCGAGGCGGTGACCATGGTGCTCGGCCATCCCTCGGAGGTGCCCAACCAGGGCCCCACCATCGCCAGCGCCAGCATTCAGATCACCGCCCAGCCGCTGCGCATCGCCGCCGCCCAGGCCCGGGAGCGACTGCGCGCCCTGGCCGCCGGGCACCTGTCCGTGCCGGCGGAACGTCTGGTCAGCGAGGACGGCGCCCTGCACGACCGGGAGAACCCGGACCGGCGGGTCGCCTACGGCGCGCTGGTGGCCGGCCGCCGGGAGGATCTGAAGCTGGCCACCGAGGCGCCGCTCAAGCCCCGCGCCGATTACCGGCTGGTGGGTCGGCCGGCGGCGCGGGTGGACATCCCCGCCAAGGCCCGGGGCGAGCTGACCTTCGTCCATGATGTGCGCGTGCCGGGCATGCTGCACGGCCGGGTAGTGCGCCCGCCCTACCACGGCCTGGACCGGGGCGATTTCGTCGGCACCAGCCTGATCGAGGTGGACCGGGACTCGGTGGCCGGCCTGCCCGGCCTGGTGGACGTGGTGGTCCAGGGTGACTTCGTGGGCGTGGTGGCGGAACGCGAGGAGCAGGCCATGCGGGCCGCCCGGTGCCTGAAAGTGCGCTGGCGCGAACCGGACGGTCTGCCGGCGCTGGACGGCCCGGAGGATCTGGAGGAGGCGCTGCGCGCCCTGCCCGCCCAGCGCCGCGCGCTGCTCGACGACGAGGACGGCGAGCCGCCGGCGGGGCCCACCCTGCGGCGCACCTACGTCTGGCCCTACCAGCTGCACGGTTCCATCGGGCCGTCCTGCTCCGTGGCCGACTACGCCGACCACCGCTTGACGGTGTGGTCCGGCACCCAGAATCCGCACAGCCTGCGCGCCGACCTATCGCGCCTGCTGGATCTCGACGAGGGCCGCATCGACATCCAGCGGCTGGAGGCCTCCGGCTGCTACGGCCGCAACTGCGCCGACGACGTGGGCGCCGACGCCGCCCTGCTGAGCCGGGCGGTGGGCCGGCCGGTGCGGGTGCAGCTGTCCCGGGAGGAAGAGCATCTGTGGGAACCCAAGGGGGCGGCCCAGGTGATGGACGTGGAAGGCGAACGGGACGCGGACGGCGCGCCGGCCAGCTACCGCTTCGTCACCCGCTACCCCTCGGACAACGCGCCCACCCTGGCCCTGCGCCTGACCGGCAAGGTGGCCGCCTCGGAGCATCCGTTCCAGATGGGCGACCGCACCGCGGTGCCTCCCTACGCCTACCCACGCCGCCATATCGCCAGCGACGACGTGCCCACCCTGATCCGCGCCGCCTGGCTACGCGGCGTGTCGGCGCTGCCCAATACCTTCGCCCACGACAGCTATATCGACGAACTGGCGGCCCTGGCCGGCGACGATCCGCTCGCCTACCGGCTGCGCTACCTGGACGACGAACGGGCCCGGGCGGTGCTCGGCGCCGCCGCCGAGCGCGCCGGCTGGGCGCCCCGGGAACGGCGCGCGCCGACCCCGGACGCGGACGGCTGGCTGCACGGGCGCGGGCTGGCCTACGCCCGCTACGTGCACAGCAAGTTCCCGGGCTTCGGCGCCGCGCTGGCGGCCTGGGTGGTGTTTCTCAAGGTGCACCCGGGCAGCGGCGCGATCCGCGTGGAACGGCTGGTGGTGGCCCAGGACGCCGGGCTGATGGTGAATCCGGCCGGGGTGCGCCACCAGGTGCACGGCAACATCATCCAGATGCTCGGCCGCACCCTGAAGGAAAGCGTGCCCTTCGAGAACGGCCGGCCGGCGGCCCGGGAATGGGGCGGCTACCCGCTGCTGCGCTTCTCGGAGCTGCCGGAGATCGACCTGGTGCTGCTGGAACCGCCGGACACGCCGCCCCTGGGCGTGGGCGAGTCCACCGCCCTGCCCGCCGCGCCGGCCATCGCCAACGCCCTGTTCGACGCTACCGGGGTGCGCTTCCGGCGCCCGCCGTTCACTCCGGACCGGGTGCGCGCCACCCTGGCCGACGACGCCCGGGAGGCGGTGTGACCGACACCGGCGTGGACGCCAACGCCACCCTGGCGGTGATCGCCGCCGCCGGTCGCGGCCGCCGCTTCGGCGCCGACAAACGGCGCGCGCCCCTGGCCGACGGCCGCTCCCTGCTTGCCACCACCCTGGCGCGGGCCGGCGCCCTCTTTCCCCGGGTGGCGGTGGTGATCCGCGCCGACGACGACCCCGCCGAACTGGGCCTGGGCGACGCCCTGGTACTGCGCGCGCCACGCGCCGAGCGCGGCCTGGGCGCCAGCATCGGCGACGCCTTCGCCGCTCTGCTCGCCACCGACGAGGCCGCCCGGGTGGCGGCGCTGTGGCTCGGCGACATGCCCTGGGTCGGCGACGCCACCGTGGCCGCCCTGCGCGCCCGGGCCGGCGCCGACCGCATCGTTCGCCCGGTGCTCGACGGCGCGCCGGGCTTTCCGGTGCTGTTCGGCCGTGCCTTCTGGCCGGAGCTGGCCGTCCGCGCCGACGGCGATGGCGCCCGGGATCTGATCGCCGCCCACCGGGCGGCGCTGATCGAGCTGCCGGTGGACGACCCCGGCGTGCTCCGCGACGTGGACCGCCCCGGCGACCTGACCGCTCGCTGACCTGACCTCGCCCTGACCCCGGCAACCCGCTTGCTTGATCCGGGTCCACCAACTTGGCCTAATGCCGTTCCGTAAGTGATAACCGGAATCATTAGCAGGGGTTGTGAATGCGAAGCGGAATCCGTCCGTGGTGGGCGCTGGCGTTGTTGCTCTGGGCCGGCGGCGCGACCGCCGCGGAACCGGTCACCCTGGCTGAGGTGCGCGCCGAACACCGCGAGGAACGGCTGCCGCTCACCGGCACCATCACCGCCCGGCGCGGCGCCCTGCTCTCCACCGCCGTGGCCGGCCAGGTCACCGACCTGAAGGTGGACCTGGGCGACAGCGTCGCCGGTGGCGACACCCTGCTGGCGCTGGACGCGGAGCTCAACCGGCTGGCCCGGGACAGCGCCCGGGCCGCCGCCGAGGAAGCCCTGGCGGCCCGTGACGATGCCCGCCGCCGGCTCGACGAGGCCAGCACCCTGGCGGCGCGCCGCAGCATCGCCGCCACCGAGGTGCGCGGCCTGGAATCGGAACTGGAAATGGCCGAAGCCGCCCTGGCCGCGGCCCGGGTGGAGCAGCGCCGCCAGGAGGCCCTGCTGCGCCGCCACACTCTGAAGGCCCCCTTCGACGGCGTGATCAGCCGCAAGCTCACCGAGGTGGGCGAATGGGTGACGCCGGGCACCGCGGTGCTGGAACTGGTCAACCTGGACGACCTGCGCGCCGATTTCGCCGTGCCCCAGGAATATTTCCCCCGCCTCACCAAGGACAGCGCGCTGACCGTGCGCCTGGGCGGCGACGCCGGCCAGGCGCACGAGGCCAGCATCACCGCCATCGTGCCGGTCAATGATCCGGATTCGCGCACCTTCCTGCTGCGTGCCCGGGTCGCCGACCCGCCGCCGATGACACCGGGCATGTCCGCCCGCGCCACCCTGGTGCTGCGCGGCGACACCGCCAGCCTGGCGGTGCCCCGGGACGCCCTGGTGCGCTACCCGGACGGTCGCGTCACCGTGTGGGTGGCGGAATCCCGGGACGGTGCCCTGCTGGCCCGGGAGCAACGCCTGCGCGTGGGCCCCGGCCTGGGCGACCGGGTCACCGTGCTGGAAGGCCTGAGCGCCGGCGACCGGGTGGTGGTGCGCGGCAACGAAAGCCTCAGCGACGGCCGCGAACTGGAGGTTCGCCGGCCGGACCCGTCCAACGGCGCCGCCCCGGAGTAACCGCCCGTGTTCGAAAAGATCGTCCGTAACGGCACCCTGATGACGGTGGTGGTGCTGATCATCACCCTGCTCGGCATTCTCGCCGCGCTGCGCATTCCCGTGCAGATGATTCCCGACCTGGAGGTGCGCACCATCACGGTGCAAACCCGGTGGCCCGGCGCCACACCCCAGGACGTGGAAAAGGAAATCCTCATTGAGCAGGAAGAGTATCTGCGCAACGTACCCAACCTGCGCCGGCTCACCGCCACCGCCTACAGCGGCGAGGCGGAAATCGAACTGGAATTCCCGTTCGGCGTGGACATCACCGAGACGCTGATCCGCGTTAACAACGCCCTCAGCCAGGTGCCGGACTACCCGGACAACGTGGACCAGCCGCGCATCCTGTCCACGTCCTTCTCCGCCAACGCCTTCATGTATTTCTGGGTGGCGCCGCAAACGGGCAACCCCAAGGACCTGGATCTGGACATGATGCGCGACTTCATCGACGACAACGTGCGCACCCGCATGGAAAGCGTCGAGGGGGTCTCCCAGGTGGAACTGCGCGGCGGCGCCGAGCGTCAGGTGCGGGTGCTGCTCGATCCGCAGCGCCTGGCGGAGCGCGGCCTCACGGTGATGGACGTGCGCGACGCCCTGCGCCAGCGCAACCGGGACGTGTCCGGCGGCGAGGTGGACAGCGGCAAGCGCCGCTACCTGCTGCGCACCGTGGGCCGCTTCGACCAGGTGCCGGAGCTGCGGGAGCTGGTGCTGGCGCGCCGCGGCGACGGCGTGATCCGCCTGCGCGACGTGGCCTCGGTGGAGTTGGACCATTTCCCGGTACGCGGCCTGTCCCGGGTCAACGGCGACCCGGTGATCAACCTGGCAGTGCGCCGGGAAAGCGGCTCCAACGTCATCGACATCAAGTACGCCATGTTCGACCAGGTGGACTTGATCAACCAGGAAGTGCTGGCGCCGGCGGGTCTGCGCATGGGGCTGATCTCCGACGACGTGCGCTACGTGGAGGCCTCGGTGCGCAACGTCTGGACCAACCTGGCGATCGGCGCGGTGTTCGCCACCCTGGTGATGTTCCTGTTCCTGCGCTCGGTGCGGGTCACCGCCCTGGGCGTGGTGGGCATTCCCATCTGCACCATCGCCGCCTTCCTGGGCCTGCTGCTGGCCGGGCGCACCATCAACGTGATTTCCCTGGCCGGGGTGGCGTTCGCCATTGGCATGACCCTGGACAACTCCATCGTCGTGCTGGAGAGCATCGAGATCGAGCGGCGCCGGGGGCTGGACCGCTTCCGGGCCTCCGTGGAAGGCATTCGCAAGGTGTGGCCGGCGGTGTTCGCCTCCACCCTGACCACGGTGCTGGTGTTCCTGCCGGTGGTATTCATCACCCAGGAAGCCGGCCAGCTCTACTCCGACATCGCCATCGCCGTGTCCGCGTCAATCCTGGTGTCCATGCTGGTGGCGATGACGGTGATTCCGACCCTGGCGGCGCGGCTCGACTTCGGCGCCGTGTTCGACCACCAGGGCCAAGAAAGCCGCTGGCTGGGCCGCCTGCACGGCCTGTCCCACTGGCTCAGCGCCAGCGCCCCCCGGCGCGCCACGGTGATCGCCGCCACCCTGGCCGGCGGCGCCCTGGTGATCGCTCTGCTGACGCCGCCGGCGGAATACCTGCCCGAGGGCGAGGAGGCCAAGACCTTCGCCTCCATGAACGCGCCGCCGGGCTACAACCTCGAGGCCATGAAGGAAATCGGCGAGCAGGTACAGGCCCACTTCCTGCCCCTGGTGGACGCCGATCCGGCGGCCTGGGAGGCCGGCGAACTGCCGGCGCCGCCGCTGCGCTACCTGAACCTGTTCGTGGAGGCCCAGGGCCTGAGGGTGATCGCCGAGCCGGTGGACCCGGGCCACATGGAACCGCTGATGGACGCGCTCACCACCTTTTACGAGCAATACCCGGGTATGCGCGCCTTCGCCGCCCGGGGCTCGATCATCTCCAGCAACGACGGCGGCACCCGCAGCGTCAACCTGGACATCGCCGGCAATGACCTGGCCACCCTGTTCCAGGTGGCGCGGGCCGCCTACCGGCGCGCCGAGCAAGTGTTCGACAACCCGCGCATTCAGACCCAGCCGGGCAGCCTGTCCCTGGCCCAGCCCCTGCTGGAAGTGCGCCCGGACTGGGAACGCGCCGCGGAACTGGGCCTCAGTGCCCAGGATCTGGGCTTCACGGTGGCGGCGCTCACCGACGGCGCCTACCTAGACGAGTTCTTCCTCGGCGACGACAAGGTGGACATCTACGCCTACAGCAACCGGGGCGTGGCGCCGCGCCTGGCCGCCCTGCCCGGCCTGCCGGTGCAAACGCCCCAGGGCGCCACGGTGCCGCTGTCGTCCCTGGCGCGTCTGGAGGAAACCGTGGACACCAGCACCGTGCGCCGGGTCAACGGCCGCCGCACGGTGACCCTGAACATCATTCCGCCGCGCTCCGTGGCCCTGGAAACCGGCGTGCGCCTGGTGCGCGAGGACGTGATCGGCGCCCTGCGCGAGGAAGGCGCCCTGCCCCCGGAAGTCACCGTGGACATCTCCGGCGCCAGCGACCAGCTGGACGCCACCCGGGACGCCCTCACCGGCAACTACGTGGTGGCGCTGCTGCTGATCTACCTGCTGCTGGTGGCCATTTTCACCCACTGGGGCTATCCCCTGCTGATCATGACCACCATTCCGGCGGGCATCGCCAGCGGCATTCTCGGCCTCGCCCTGCTCAACGGCGCCGGCGCCCTGCTGCCCGCCATCGGCCTGCCCGGGTTCAACCAGCCGTTCGACATGATCTCCATGCTCGGCTTTCTGATTCTCATGGGCACGGTGGTCAACAATCCCATCCTGATCGTCCACGAGGCGCTCACCAACCGCCGCCAGGGCCTCGCCGTGGCCGTCGCGGTGAGCGAAGCGGTGCGTTCGCGGCTGCGCCCCATCGCCATGACCACCATCACCACGGTGTGCGGGCTGGCGCCTCTGGTGCTGCTGCCCGGCGAGGGCACCGAGCTGTATCGAGGCGTGGGCGCCATCGTGCTGTTCGGCCTGCTCGGCACCGCCCTTATCACGGTCACCTTCCTGCCAGCGCTCACCGCCAGCGTGCTGTCGCTCACCGAGCGGGCGGCGCACTGATCGGGTGCGGCGCCGCGTTCTCCGCGCCTTTTATGGTGCATGCACTGTTTTATAACGAAAACTAGCGTGTACGCACCACAAAAGGGCCTTTCCCCGCCTGTCTTCCCAAACCCCGCCAGAATCGGGCTTTAGCGCCTTTATAACCGCTTTTCAGCGTTGTCAACGAATACGCGCTAAAATAATGACCCCGGGCAAAAAGAGGGTTGACCCCCCAATAAATGGTGTATACGTTGTTTCTAGTCGTCCAATACAACGAATCGTCAGGAGGGTCTGATTTTGACTACCACCAAGCCAAGCATCGCGGTCATCGGCGCCGGTCTGGGTGGCGCCGCCGCCGCGGCACTGCTGCAGAAAGCCGGTTACCCCACCCAGGTCTACGAGCAGGCGCCGGAATTCTCTCGCCTGGGCGCGGGCATCCACCTGGGCCCCAACGCCATGAAGGTGATGCGCCGCATCGGCATCGAGGACCAGCTGGAGCGCATGGGTTCCCACCCGAGCCACTGGTTCAGCCGCGACGGTGAAACCGGTGAGTACCTGTCCCGCATTCCCCTGGGCGATTTCGCCAAGCAGGAATACGGCGCCGCCTACATCACCGTGCACCGGGGCGACCTGCACGCCCTCATGGTCGATCAGCTGGACCAGGACCGCCTGCACTTCGGCAAACGCCTGGAGAAAGTGGACGATCAGGGTGATCAGGTGGTGATGAACTTCGCCGATGGCACTGAAGCCACCGCCGACCTGGTGATCGGCGCCGACGGCGTGAACTCCGTGATCCGCGAGCACCTGCTCGGCGAGGAAGCGCCTATCTACAGCGGCTGGGTGGCGCACCGCGCGATCATCTCCGCGGAGAAACTGAAGGCCTACGATCTCGACTTCGAAGCGTGCGTGAAGTGGTGGTCCGAGGACCGTCACATGATGGTCTACTACGTCACCGGCGATCAGAAGGAATACTACTACGTGACCGGCGTGCCGGAGCCGGACTGGAACCACGGCACCTCTTTCGTGGACAGCTCCCGGGAAGAAATGCGCGAAGCGTTCAAGAACTACGGCCCGGAAGTTCAAGCTCTGATCGATTGCACCGATAAAGTCACCAAGTGGCCGCTGCTGGAGCGCAACCCGCTGCCCCTGTGGCACGACAACCGCCTGGTGCTGCTCGGCGACGCCGCCCACCCGATGAAGCCGCACATGGCCCAGGGCGCGGTGATGGCCATCGAGGATGCCGCCATGCTGGTACGCTGCATGGAAACCACCGGCGCCGACAACTACGCCGACGCCTTCGAGCTGTACCGCGCCAACCGCTTCGAGCGCGCGTCCCGCGTGCAGCAAGTGTCCCACGACAACACCTGGCTGCGTCAGAACGAAGACCCGGCCTGGGTATTCGCCCATGACGTCTACGAAGTACCGCTGAAAGACCCCAAAACGGAGGTCGAGGAGCAAGCATGAGCAGCACCCGACTGTACGGCGCCAACGTCAACGCCAACGGCATTCGCCAGCACTACCTGCGCTACGGCGGCAAGGGCCAGCCGCTGATTCTGATCCCGGGCATCACCAGCCCGGCGATCACCTGGGAATTCGTGGCCGAGCGGCTGGGCCGGAACTTCGACACCTATGTGCTCGATGTGCGCGGCCGCGGCCTGTCCTCCACCGGCGCCGAGCTGGACTACGACACCGACACCTGCGCCGATGACGTGGTCGCCTTCGCCGAGGCCCTGGGCCTGGAGGATTACATCCTGGCCGGCCATTCCATGGGCGCGCGCTTCGCCCTGCGGGCGGTGACCCGGGGCGCCAAGGGCGTCGCCAAGCTGGCGCTGATCGATCCGCCGGTGTCCGGTCCGGGCCGTCGCGAATACCCCAGCAAGCTGCCCTGGTACGTGGATTCCATCAACGACTGCCTCAAGGGCTGCGACCTGGAAACCATGCGCAAGTACTGCCCCACCTGGACCGAGGAGCAACTGCTGCTGCGCGCCGAGTGGCTGCACACCTGCTACCTGGACGCCATCATCAAGAGCTTCGAGGACTTCCACGAGGTGGACATCCACCAGGACTTCCCGAAGGTGCAGGTGCCCACCCTGCTGATGTGCGCCGGCAAAGGCGGCGTGATCCAGGAAGAGGACAAGGAAGAAATCAAACAGCTGCTGCCATCCGTGCGCATCGAAACGGTACCGGGTGCCGGCCACATGATTCCCTGGGACGACCTCGAAGGTTTCTTCCAGGGCTTTGGTGATTTTCTGGGAGTGCAGCCATGACCCGCCCTTATCGAATCGGCCAGATCGTCCCGAGCTCCAACATCACCATGGAGACCGAGATTCCGGCCATGCTCACCGCCCGGCAGCTTATCCGTCCGGAGCGTTTCACCTTTCACTCCAGCCGCATGCGCATGAAGACCGTGAGCAAGGAAGAACTGGCCTCCATGGACGGTGAATCCGATCGCTGCGCCCTGGAGCTCAGCGACGCCGCCGTGGACGTGATGGGCTACGCCTGCCTGGTGGCGATCATGTCCATGGGCCCCGGCTACCACCGGGAATCCCAGAAGCGGCTGCGCGAACGCACCAAGGAGAACGGCCAGGAAACCGAGGTGGTGACCAGCGCCGGCGCTCTGGTGGACGCCCTCAAGGTGCTCAACGCCAAGAAAGTCGTGGTGGTGGCGCCGTACATGAAGCCGCTCACCGAGATGGTGGTGGATTACATCCAGCGCGAAGGCACCGAGGTGCTGGAATACCGCGCCCTGGAAATCCCCAACAACCTGGACGTGGCCCGCCACGACACGGCGAAACTGCCGGACATCGTCGCCGGCATGGACTTCTCCGACGCCGACGCCATCGTGCTGTCCGCCTGCGTGCAGATGCCGTCCCTGGCGGCGGTGCCCAAGGTCGAGGCGCTCACCGGCAAGCCGGTGGTCACCGCGGCCATCGCCACCACCTATCAAATGCTCAAGGCCCTGGACCTGGAACCCGTGGTTCCCGGCGCCGGTGCCCTGCTGTCAGGCGCTTATTGAGGAGATTCATCATGGCCAACGGCAACCAGGACGATCTTGCCAGCAACTATCAAGGCGTCTGGGGTACCCGGGTCGGCTTCGGCCGACGCCCGGCGCTGGTGGCGGTGGATTTCCTTCAGGCCTACACCCGTCCCGGTGCACCCCTCTACGCGCCGGGCGTGGTGGAGGCGATGGACCATGCACCGCGACTGCTGGAAACCGCTCGTCAGAGCGGTATTCCGGTGATTCATACCAATATCCGTTACCGTGGCGAAGGCCAGATGGACGGCGGCGTCTGGGTGAAAAAAGCACCCGTGATGCGCGCCATGGTGGACGGCACCCCGGACGCGGAGTTCTGCCAGCCGGTAACCCCGGCGGCGGACGAACTGGTGATTACCAAACAATATGCCAGCGCGTTTTTCGGCACGTCTCTTGCCTCCACGCTGACGTCGTTGGGCGTGGATACCGTGATCCTGATGGGCTGTTCCACCAGTGGCTGCATTCGAGCCACCGCCGTGGACGGTCTTCAGTACGGTTTCCGGATGATGGTTGTCCGCGAAGCCGTGGGTGATCGTCATCCCGCGCCCCATGAAGCCAATCTGTTCGATATCGACAGTAAGTACGGCGACGTCATCGGCATGGACGAAGCCATCGCTCACCTGAACCAATTATCCTCGAAGGGGGAATAACATGAAGATCGTTAAACTGCTCGCCACCGCCAGCCTGGCCGTGGCCCTGTTGCTGGGCCTCTCCAGCCGCGCCCTGGCGGAATTTCCGGAAGAACCCATCACCATCGTGGTGCCCTGGCCCGCCGGTGGCGCCTATGATCTGGCCGCGCGCCTGATGGCGGAGAAACCGCCGGAAAACCTGCCCGTGTCCATGGTGGTGAACAACGTCACCGGCGCCGCCGGTTCCAACGGCGTGCGACACGTGGCGAAGTCCGACCCGGACGGCTACACCATCGGCATGATGGGTACCCACGCCATCGCGCAGAGCTACATGAACCGCAACGCCACGCCCCTGGAAGACCTGGAGCCGCTGGTGTTCATCGGTCCGGAACCGGCTTCCCTGGCGGTGGCCAAGGACACCGGCATCGACAACGTCAAGGACTACCTGGCGCAACTGAAGGACCAGCCCGGCTCCATCATCAACGGCAATGATTCCCCCGGTGGTTTCTCCTACATCGCCGCCACCATGCTGGAAAATCACTTCGACGTGAAACTCAGCAAGGTGCCCTACCAGGGTTACGCCCCCACCGCGTCCGCGCTGGTGTCCGGCGAGGTCATGTCCACCACCCTGCCGATTCCGCTGCTGGCCGAACAGCACAAAGCCGGCAAGGTGAAGATCATCGGCGTGGCCGCCGAGGAGCGCCACCCGTTCGCCCCGGACGTGCCCACCTTCAAGGAGCAGGGCTACGACTTCATCGCCGAGGACTTCTACATGCTCTACCTGCCCAAGGGCGTGCCGGAAGAGCGTCGCAAGAAACTGGAAGAAGGCTTCTACAGCCTCCTCAACGACGAGACCTTCCAGAAGAAAGCCGCCGAACTGGGCCTGGTGATCATGCCCCGTGACGCCGCCGCCACCCGCGCTTACCTGGAGCAACGCAACCAGGAAGTCAAAGCGATCCTCGAAGACGCCAATCTGATCGAAGGCTGACCATGAGCGAGCCCACCGAAAACGCCGGCCGCGAGAACAACACGCAAACAAGCCCGGTGCTGGATCTGGCCGTCGGCGCGTTCTTCGCGATCATCTGCGCCGCCGGCTGGTCCTCGGTGTTGAGCGGCAAGCGCCTGATGGCCAGCCTGGACGCCGGCCTCGATCCCGGGGCCGCGTTCCTGCCCGTGCTGGTATTGGGCCTGCTTTCCCTCGGCGCCGCCTTGATCCTGATCAAGGGATGCTTCCGTCTCGCCACCGGCCGTACCGGCGGGCCCTCCGTGGAGCGCGGCGACCATCCCGCCGCCGTCGCTCTGCTGCTCAGCATGATCGCCCTGTGCGCGGGGGTGGCCGTGATCGGCTTCCTGCCCGCCACCTTCGTATTCAGCGCCGCCTGGACCGCCTGGTTGAGCTGGCGGCGCACCGGTCGCGCGGCGCGCGCCCTGGTCAGTGGTCTGATCCTGGGCGTGCTGCTGTGCGCTTTCCTCTACGTGACCTTCGTGTCGGTGCTCAAGGTGCCAATCGGCTAACGAGGTATACCATGCTGAATGATTTCCTTTCCGCGTTGGGCACCACCCTGATGTCGCCCTGGGGCCTGCTGCTGGCGGTGATCGGCACCGTGCTCGGCGTGGTGCTGGGCGCCATGCCCGGCGTCAGCTCCACCATGGCCCTGGCCATTCTCCTGCCGATCAGTTTCAGCATGGACCCGCACCTGGCCATCCTGTTTCTGCTCGCCGTGTTCGTGGCCAGCGTGTATGGCGGCTCCATTTCCGCCATCCTGATCAATATTCCCGGCACCCCCGGCGCCATCGTCACCCAGCTGGACGGTTACCCCATGGCCCGTTCCGGTCGGGCCGGCGAGGCACTCACCTACGCACTGGTGTCGTCCACCCTGGGCGGGCTGATCGGGCTGCTGGCGCTGGTCCTGGTGGCGCCCATGCTGGCCGCCGCCGCCATGGAATTCCGCAGCCCGGAGTTCACCGCCGTGGCGGTGTTCGGCCTGGTGCTGCTGGCCTATGTGTCGCCGGGCTCCACCATTCGCGGCATGATGGTGGGGGGCCTGGGGCTGCTGTGCGGCATGGTCGGCTTCGACAGCCTCACCGACATTCCCCGTTTCACCTTCGACAGCCCGGTGCTGGAAGGCGGTATCGAGCTGGTGCCGCTGTGCGTGGGGCTGTTCGGGTTCGCCGAGGTGATGAAGAACATCGGCACCGCCGGGCGGCCCTCCACCAAGAGCGTGATGCCCGCCATCGGCCGGCTGTGGCCGCCGATGAAGGAACTGCTGGGCCAGTGGAAGACCATGCTGCGCGGCTCGTTCATCGGCGCCTCGGTGGGCGCCATTCCGGCGGCCGGCTCCGCCATCGCGGTGGCCATCGCCTACGCCCAGGAGATGCGTTTCTCCAAGCGGCCGGACGAGTTCGGCAAGGGCGTCACGGAAGGCGTGGTGGCGCCGGAATCCGCCAACAGCTCCAGCATCGGCGGCACCCTGATCCCGATGATGACCCTGGGCATTCCCGGTGACGCCATCACCGCGGTATTGATGGGCTCGCTGCTGATCCACGGTCTGCGCCCGGGGCCGGGGCTGTTCGCCAACAACCCGGAGTTCGTGTCCGGCGTGTACTCGTCGTTCTTCCTGGCGCTGATCCTGACCCTGGTGATCGGCCTGCTGCTGATGCGCTGGGTGGCCTGGGTGACGCGGATCCCCTCCCACATCCTGCTGGTGGTGATCGCGGTGCTGTGCGTGGTGGGCTCGTTCGCCATCCGCAACACCATGTCCGACGTTTACATCATGCTGGCGTTCGGCCTGATCGGCTATCTGCTCAACCTGTTCCGATTACCGGCGGCGCCCCTGGCGTTCGGGCTGATTCTCGGCCCCTTGCTGGAAGAAAATCTGCGGCGCAGCCTGATCCTGGGCCGCGGATCCTGGGACATCTTCATCAACAGCCCGATTGCTCTGACGCTGTTGCTGATGTCCCTGGGTGCCATCCTCCTACCCCTGGTGGCGCCCTGGTTCGTGCGTCTGCGCGACGACCTGCGCCGCACCTACGGGCGGCGCTAGCCTTCGTCGTCGGGGGCCCCGCTCATCTTCGCCAGAAGATGCAGCAGGGCCACCCGCTCGGCGGGGTTCAGATTTTCCATGGTGAGATCGGAGATGCGCTGGGCCGCCGGCACCATCTCGTCCACCAGCCCCTCCCCTTCCGGCGTGATGGTGACGATCACCTTGCGCTGATCCTGCGCGCAGGTGGACAGCGCGATCCAGTCCCGCGCCTTGAGACGCTTGATCACCCCTCGCACCGTCGCCGGGTCGATGGCCGTGGCCTGGACGATGTCGGTAAGCGAGCTCGGCCCCCGTTCCACCAGTGTACACAGGGTCACGAACTGAATGGCGGTGAGCTGCTTGTCGCAGCTGTGGCGCTGGAAGATGGCGGTATGCCGCTGGTAGGCCCGACGCAGCAGATGCCCCACTTGCTCGGAAAATTCATAGCCATACTCGGCCGGTGTATGGGGTTTGTCGCGTTCGGGCATGAGTTCGTCCATCTCCGTCGATTTAGGGTGTACACATTATAATGACCTTTGACGACCCGGAAAATCCCGCCGTCGCCGTCCCCCGCCTTGACCCATGTCAACGGTCTTCACGGACCCCGCTGTTAACGTTCATCCCGCCTTGATCGGGTCCGTCCGGGCCGCTCATCAGAAGGGAAACATCATGCAAGACACCGCTTTGACGCCTGCCTACCACTACAAGGTGGTCCGGCAATTCACGGTCGCCACCGTGATCTGGGGGGTGGTGGGTATGCTGGTCGGGGTGTGGATCGCCGCCCAGCTTGCCTGGCCCGCTCTCAACCTGGAAATTCCCTGGTTGACCTTCGGCCGTCTCCGGCCGCTGCACACCAATGCGGTGATTTTCGCCTTTGGGGGCAGTGCCTTGATTGGCACCTCGCTGTACGTGGTGCAGCGAACCTGCGAAACCAACCTGGCGTTTCCGCGCCTGGCCAGTTTCGTGTTCTGGGGGTACCAGGCAGTGATCGTTCTGGCCGCCATCTCCCTGCCGCTGGGCTTCACCAGCGCCAAGGAGTACGCCGAGCTGGAATGGCCCATCGACATCCTGCTGGCGGTGGTCTGGGTGGCCTACGCCCTGGTGTTCTTCGCCACCATCGGCAAGCGTCGCACCAGCCACATCTATGTCGCCAACTGGTTCTACGGCGCCTTCATCATCGCCATCGCCCTGCTGCACATCGTCAACAGTGCCGCGGTGCCGATCTCGCTGACCAAGTCCTACTCCGCCTACAGCGGCGCCATCGACGCCATGGTGCAGTGGTGGTACGGCCATAACGCGGTGGGTTTCTTCCTGACCGCCGGCTTCCTGGGCATGATGTACTACTACGTGCCGATCCAGGCGCAGCGGCCGATCTACTCCTACCGGCTGTCCATCGTGCACTTCTGGGCGCTGATCGCGGTGTACATGTGGGCCGGGCCCCATCACCTGCATTATTCCAGTCTCCCGGACTGGGCCCAGTCCGTGGGCATGGTGTTCTCCATCGTGCTGCTGGCGCCCAGCTGGGGCGGCATGATCAACGGCATGATGACCCTGTCCGGCGCCTGGCACAAGCTGCGCACCGACCCCATCATCCGCTTCCTGATCGTGGCCCTGTCGTTCTACGGCATGAGCACCTTCGAGGGCCCGATGATGTCGATCAAGACCGTCAACGCGCTCAGCCACAACACCGACTGGACCATCGGGCACGTGCACTCCGGCGCCCTGGGCTGGGTGGCGATGATCACCATGGGCTCCATCTATGTCATGGTGCCGCGCCTGTTCGACCGCCAGCGCATGTACTCGATCCGCTGGATCAACGCCCACTTCTGGCTCTCCACCATCGGCACGGTGCTCTACATCGCCGCCATGTGGGTGTCCGGCATCATGCAGGGCCTGATGTGGCGCGCCGTCAACGAGGACGGAACCCTCACCTACAACTTCGTGCAGGAACTGGCCGAGCGGCAGCCCTTCTACATCGTGCGTCTGCTCGGCGGCGTGATCTTCCTGGCCGGCATGATCCTGATGGCGGTGAATGTCTGGATGACCATTCGCGGCACGCGCAGCGACGAAGGTGAACTCAATCTGGTCGGGGCGGAGGCGTAAACATGGCCAACTATCATTCCGTAATCGAGAAAAACGTGAGCCTGATGATCGTGCTCACCCTGGTGGCGGTCAGCTTCGGCGGTCTGGCGGAAATCGTGCCGCTGTTCTGGCAGAAGGCGACCACCGAGCCGATGGCCACCCTGCGCCCCTACACGGCCCTGGAAATGGCCGGCCGCGACATCTACATCCGCGAGGGCTGCCATGTGTGCCACACCCAGATGGTGCGGCCGCTGCGCGCCGAGACCGAGCGCTTCGGCCCTTACAGCGTGGCCGGCGAGGACGTCTGGGAGCACCCCTTCCTGTGGGGCTCCAAGCGTACCGGGCCGGATCTGGACCGGGTCGGGCTGCGCCCGATCACCGAGCAGTGGCATCGCGAGCACCTGCGTGATCCGCGCCAGGTGGTGCCCGAATCCAACATGCCGGCCTACCCCTGGCTGGCGGAAAACACGGTGGACTGGTCGCACATGGAACGCACCCTGAAGGTGTTCAAGAACCAGTTCGGCGTGCCCTACAGCGATCAGGACATCGACGACCAGATGAACAAAGTACGCGGTGAATGGGCCGACGCCACCGAGGAAGACGCGGTGGTCGCCTATCTGCTGTCCCTGGGCCAGGCCCGGCGGGAGGAACGCTGATGAACTACCACGCCTTGCTGACGGTGATTTTCTTCGTCGCATTTCTGGCCCTGGTGGCCTGGGTCTACCGCCCCTCGCGCAAGCGTGACTACCAGCGCCTCGGCGAGATTCCGCTGAACACCGACCCGCTCGGCCCGGCCCGCCGGCGCGACGGGTCCGACCAACACCGGGGGGAGCAGTCATGAGCCAGTTCTGGAGCATCTACATCATCGCCATCGTGGTGCTGAACCTGGTGGGTTGCGCGATTCTGCTGCTGGTCAATCTGAAGATGACCCCGGAGGAAGCCCGCAACGAGACCACCGGCCACAGCTTCGACGGCATCCAGGAGCGCAACCAGCCGCTGCCGCGCTGGTGGCTGTTCCTGTTCGTGGGGACCCTGATCTTCTCCGTGGTCTACCTGGTGCTCTACCCGGGCCTGGGCCGTTTCGGCGGCCTGCTCAACTGGAGCAGCGTGACCCAGTGGGAAGAGGAAGTGGCGCTGGTGGAAAAACGCACCGAGCCGTTGTTCGAGCAGTTCGCCAAGGTACCGGTGGACGAGCTGCACCAGTACCCGGAAGCCCGGGACGTGGGCGGCCGCCTGTTCGCCAACAACTGCGCTATCTGTCACGGCTCCGACGCGCGCGGCGCCAAGGGCTACCCCAACCTGACCGATGACGACTGGCTCTATGGCGGCAGCGCCGATGCCATCCTCACCAGCATCACCCAGGGCCGCAACGGCATGATGCCACCCATGGCCGCCGCCATCGGCGGTACCGACGAAGCGGTCCATGACATGGCCCTGTACGTGCAGAGCCTGAGCCGCCCGGACATGACCAGTGATCCGCAGGTGGCAGCGGCAGTGGAACGGGCCAAGCCCAAGTTCGCCGCCTGTGCCGCCTGCCATGGTCAGGATGCCACCGGCAACCAGGCCCTGGGCGCGCCCAACCTGACCGACGGCATCTGGCTGCATGGCGCCCGGGTGGAGGACATCGAGACCACCATTCGTCAGGGTCGCAACAGTCATATGCCCAAGCACGAGGGCGTGCTGTCCGACGAGCGTCTGCACGTGCTCGCCGCCTATGTCTACGGTTTGTCGCGCAGCGACGAGGAGTAAACCATGAACGCAGGTCGCCGAATCCCGGTGGAGCAATCCCACCCCGACGAAGAAGGCGCGCGGCTCTACGCCAAGCGCCAGCGCATCCAGATCAAGGATGTGAAGGGCCACTACCAGCGTCTGCGCGACGCCAGTGTCCGCGTCGTGGTGGCTCTCTACCTGGTTCTTCCCTGGCTGACCTGGAACGACCGGCAGGCGATTCTCTTCGACCTGCCGGAGCGCCGTTTTCACATCTTCGGGCTGACGTTCTGGCCCCAGGATTTTCTGTTCCTGGCCTGGGCACTGATCATCTCCGCCCTGGCCCTGTTTTTCGTCACCGTGTTCGCCGGGCGGGTGTACTGCGGCTATGTGTGCCCGCAGACCGCCTGGACACGGTGGTTCATGGCCATTGAGCAATTTTTCGAGGGTGACCGACACCAGCGCATCAAGCTGGACAAGGCCCCCCTGAGTCTTAACAAGATGAGCCGGCGGTTCGCCAAGCACGGCCTGTGGCTGGTGCTGGCGCTGGCCACCGGTCTCACTTTCGTCGGCTATTTCACGCCTATCCGTGAATTGGTGCCCGACTTCTTCACCGGTCAGGTGGGTGGCTGGGCGCTGTTCTGGATCGGGTTCTTCACCTTCGCCACCTACGGCAACGCCGGCTTCATGCGCGAGCAGGTGTGCCTGTACATGTGCCCCTACGCGCGTTTCCAAAGCGTGATGTTCGACCGCGACACCCTGATCGTGAGCTACGACCGGGCCCGGGGCGAGCCGCGCCGGCGCGGCGCCCGTAAGCATAGCGAGGAACCGGCCGGGGACTGCGTGGACTGCGGCCTGTGCGTGCAGGTCTGCCCCACCGGCATCGATATCCGCGAGGGTCTGCAGTACGAGTGCATCACCTGCGCCGCCTGCATCGACGCCTGTGACCAGGTGATGGAACGGGTTGACCGGCCCAAGGGCCTGATCCGCTACACCACCGAGAACGCCCTCAACGGCCGCCACACCCACCTGTTGCGCCCGCGCCTGATCGGCTACGGCGCGGTCATCCTGATTCTCGTCGGGCTGTTCGCCGGCAGCCTGGTCACCCGGGTGCCGTTGCAGGTGGACGTCTTGCGCGACCGCAACCAGCTGTACCGGGTTACCGGCAGTGGCACCATCGAGAACAGCTATCGGCTGGAAATTCTCAACAAGGCCCAGAGCCCGCACAGCTACCAGCTTACCCTGGAAGGGCCGGAAGGGCTGACCCTTGTGAACGGCCCCCGGGACTTTACACTGCGTCCCGGCGAGCACCGCAGCCTGCCGGTCACGGTAAGCGCCGACCCCTATGCCGGCACCGTGGAATCCGCCGATATCCGCTTCCGCGTGCATGCCGTGAACGGCGCGGACAGTGATGCCCCCGATATGGAGATGGCCCATGAATCCCGCTTCATCGCCCCACGCTCTTGAGGCGCCCTGGTACCGGCACCCGCTGGTATGGCTGATGATTGCCCTGCCCGCCTCGGCGGTCGTCGGCGGGCTGGTCACGCTGGCCATCGCCATCACCCATGCCGACAGCACCGTGGACGACAACTGGTATCGTGATGGCAAGGCCATCAACCGCTCCCTGGAAGCGGAAAACCGGGCCGCCCGCCTGGGCCTGGCCGCCAGCCTGGACGCCGATGGCCGGGTGCGGCTGAGCAGCGCCATCGCGGTGCCCTGGCCGGACCGGCTGAACCTGAAGCTGCGCCATCCCACCTTCGCCGACCAGGACCGGAACCTGACTCTCCGTCATTTGGGCCAAGGCCGTTACGAGCCGGACGAGGCGCTGCCGGATAAAGGCGAGTGGAACGTGACCCTGGCGCCGCCGGACGGCGCCTGGCGCCTCTATCACCGCCTGCGCCTGGGCCCGGACGGGGCCCGCCTGGGCAGCGTGGAGCCCGGCCGGTGACGGTACTGTGCGGACATTGCGGCGAGGTGGCCCCCACCCCGCCGTTTCTGGCGCCCGGCGCCGAGGGCGAACGCCCGGCCTGCTGCCCGGGCTGCGCCGCCGCCATGGCCCTGATCCACGATCTGGGCCTGGACGATTACTACCGTTTGCGCGGCGCCGACAACGACGCCGCCCCGGACGGCGACGAACGGGAGCGCGCCCTGGCCCTGTTCGACGTGCCCGAGCTGCTGGCCGCCCACCGCCGCCCGGACCCGGCCGGCGAGCGTCTGACCCTGGCTCTTTCCGGCCTTACCTGCGCCGCCTGTTGCTGGCTGATCGAGAAGGCCGCCGGCGACATCCCCGGGGTGGTGTCCGTGCACACCAACCTGGCCGCCATGACACTCACCCTGGTTTATGACCGTCCGGACGCCCCGCGCCGGGTGGCGGAACGGCTGCTCAAGCTCGGTTACGGCGTCACCCTGCCCGGCGACCCGGCGGCGGAAGCGGATCAGCGCCGCGAGGCGCGACGTCTGCTGGGTCGGCTGGCCCTGGCGGGCCTGGGCGCCATGCAGGCGATGATGTATTCCGCCGCCCTCTACCTGGGCGCTTTCGAGGGCGGCGATGAGATCTACGCCTGGGTGTTCCGCATCGCCAGTTTCCTGGTCGCCACGCCGGTGGTGTTCTACGCCGGCTGGCCGTTCTTCCAGGGCGCCTGGCGCGGCCTGCGCGCCGTCCGCCCGGGCATGGATCTGCCGGTGGCCCTGGCCCTGGGACTGGCGTGGGCCGGTTCCCTGGTGAACATGGCCCTGGGTGGCAGCCATGTGTATTTCGATTCCGCCGCCATGTTCGTGTTCTTCCTGCTGCTCAGCCGCTGGCTGGAACAGCGCCAGCGCCACCGGGTGCGGGCCGCCTGGCGGCGCCTGCGCGACGCCCTGCCCCTGGTGGTGCGCCGCCTGGACGGCGAGCGGGAAACCTGGGTGGCGAGCCGCCAGATTCGCGCCGGCGACCGACTGCGCCTGGCCCAGGGTGAAACCGTGCCGGTGGACGGCCTGGTGGTGCGCGGCGACGCCCGCGTGGCGGAAAGCGCGCTCACCGGCGAGCCGCTGCCGGTGGCGGTGGCCGACGGCGCCACGGTGCGTGCCGGCTCCCGGGTCCTGGAAGGCGACCTGACCCTGGACGCCGCCGCCCCGGTGGCGGAAAGCCTGGTGGCGCGGATTGGCGACCAGGTGGCCCGGGCCGAGGAGGAACGCCTGCCCCTGGTGCGCGACTGGGGCCGGGTGGCGCCGCTGTTCACCCTGGGCGTGCTGGCCCTGGCCGCCGCCACCCTGGCGCTGCACTGGTCCGCCGGCCCGGCCCTGGCGTTCGAGCACACCCTGGCGGTGCTGGTGGTGACCTGCCCCTGCGCCCTGGCCCTGGCGGTGCCGCTGACCGTATCCGCCAGTCTCAGCGCCGCCCTCAAGGAAGGCGTGCTGATCGCCTCCCCCTCCCAGTTACTGGCGCTCAACGAGGTGCGCGGCGTGCTGTTCGACAAGACCGGCACGCTCACCGAAGGCTGTTTCGAGCTGGTCGGTTCCCAGCGCCCGGACGGCGCCACCGGCGCCGACCACAATGCCCCCCTGCTGGCGATCGCCGCCGCCCTGGAGCAGGGTCACCCGCATCCCCTGGCGCGGGCCTTCGACGGCCTGGCCCCGGACCGGGCGGTGGCCGATATCCGGGTGCGCGCCGACGGCGCCAGCGGCCACCGGGACGGGCGGCTCTGGGAAATCGGCCCGGCCACGGTGGACGGCCCCGGCCCCAGCGCCGCCACCACGCTGATCCTCAGCGAGGACGGCGTGCCCCGGCTGCGGCTGTTTCTGCGCGACCGGCTGCGCCCGGAAGCGGTGGCGGTGACCGCCGCCCTGCGCGAGCGCGGCTGGCGGCTGCGCCTGGCCAGCGGCGACGGCGAGGCGCCGGTGGCGGCGCTGGCCCGGACCCTGACCCTGGACGCCCACCGGGCCCGTCAGACCCCGGACGACAAGGCCGCCTGGCTGCGCGCGCTGCACCGGGAGGAAGGCCCGCAGATGATGGTCGGCGACGGCATCAACGACGCCCCGGCGCTGCTCGAGGCAACGGTGTCCGTGGCCACCGCCAACGCCACCAGCCTGGCACGCCGGGCCGCCGGCCTCTATCTGCTGCGCCCGGGCCTGGACACCCTGGCGGCGCTGCCGGACCTGGCCCGGCGGGCGCGCCGGCGCATTCATCAGAACCTGGGTTGGGCGCTGGGCTACAATCTGCTCGCGGTACCGCTGGCCATGGCCGGCTGGATTCCGCCCTGGGCGGCGGCGCTGGGCATGTCCGCCAGTTCCCTTCTGGTCACCTTCAACGCGGCGAGGCTGGCACGATGGCCATCATCATTCTCCTGATCCCCCTGGCGATGCTGTTCCTGGCACTGGCGGTGTGGGCCCTGTTCTGGGCAATCCGCCGGGGCCAGTTCGAGGACCTGGACCACGAAGCCTGGCGCATCGTGTTCGAGGACCGCGACCATGATTGAGGCCCTGCTGCCGCTGATCGGTGGCGCCGCCCTGCTGGCCCTGGCCGGCATGGTCCACTGCGTGGGCATGTGCGGCGGCATCGGCACCGCCCTCACCTTCGCGATCCCGGAACCGCGCCGCCGGGGCGCGCGGCTGTGGGCCTGGCAGCTGCTGTTCGCCGGCGGTCGCGTTGCTGGTTACACCCTGCTCGGCGCTCTGGCGGGCGCCCTGGGCGGGCAATTGCTCAACCTGCTGCCCGCCGGCGGCCCGGCCTGGCCGGCGCTGTTCTCCGGGCTGCTGATGGTGCTGCTGGCTTGGCACTTCCTCGGCAACGGCGGCGCCCTGCGCGCCCTGGAACGCCCCGGCGCGGCCCTGTGGCGCTGGCTGAAGCCGGCCCGGGCGGCGCTGATTCCGGTGGACCGGCCCTACAAGGCACTGGGCCTGGGCCTGCTGTGGGGCCTGCTGCCCTGCGGGCTGGTGTACTCGGCGCTGCTGCTCGCCGCCACCGCCGGCGGCGCCGGTGGCGGCGCCCTGGTGATGCTGGTGTTCGGCGCCATCACCGTGGCCCCGGTGGCCGCCGCCGGGGTCGCCGGTGGTCAGCTGCGGCACCTGCGTGGGCCCGGCGCCCGACGACTGGCCGGGGTCGCCACCCTGGGCCTGGCGCTGTGGTTTCTGGCCCAGGGCCTGTGGCTGCACAGCGGCGCTCTGCCCCTGCCTTTTTGCGGCGAGGCGTCCGTTCCCACCTTCCTTTGATGCACATCAAAACGGTTGGCGACGGGGCAGGCATGATGGCATCGCCTGTTACCTGGAGCATCGCCAATGACCACCTGGAACCCGGATCTTATTCGCCGCTTTGGCGGGCCCGGGGCCCGCTATACCTCCTACCCGCCGGCCACCCAGTTCCATGAGGAACTGCGGGTCGAGGACGTGGAAACCGCCGTGGAAGCGGGAAACAGGGAGCGTCGCGACCTTTCCCTCTACTGCCACATCCCGTTCTGCGCCACGGTCTGCTACTACTGCGCCTGCAATCGCATCGTCACCGCCAACCGGCGCCGGGCGGTGGACTATCTCGCGCACCTGAAAACCGAACTGCGCCACAAAGCCTCTCTGGTGGCGCCGCAACGGCCGGTGGTGCAAATGCACTGGGGCGGCGGCACCCCCACCTTTCTCAACGACGCCCAGATCACCGAGCTGGTCTACGACCTGGCGCGCTATTTCCGGCTGCTGGAGGACAATCGCGGCGACTACGCCATGGAAATCGATCCGCGCACCGTGGACCGCTCCCGCCTGGGCCTGATCCGGGGCCTGGGCTTCAACCGTCTGAGCCTCGGGGTGCAGGATCTGGACCCGCGCGTGCAGCAGGCGGTCAATCGCGTGCAGCCGCTGGACATGATCCGCCGCGTGTTCGACGACGCCGCCGACTTCGGCTTCCACTCCATCAACGCGGACATGATCTACGGCCTGCCCTGGCAGAGTGAATCCAGCCTGGCCCGGTCCCTGGAGCAACTGATCGAGCTGCGGCCGGACCGCATCTCGATGTACAACTACGCGCACCTGCCGGCGCGTTTCAAGATTCAGCGCCAGATCGCCGAGCGCGCCCTGCCCAGCCCCTCCGAGAAGCTCGCCATGCAGGTGCGTGGCGGCGAGATGCTGCAACAGGCCGGCTACGAACTGATCGGCATGGACCACTTCGCCCTGCCCGACGATGAGATGGCCGTGGCCCGCCGCCAGGGCCGCCTGCATCGCAATTTTCAGGGCTACACCCTGCACGGCGACGCCGACCTGATCGGTTTCGGGGTGAGCAGCATCAGCGATCTCGGCGACGTCTACGCCCAGGCGCCGAAACGCCTGGAGGATTGGGAGGAGGCGGTGGCCGGGGGCCGCTGGCCCCTGGAACGTGGCTACAAGCTGAACCGGGACGACCGCCTGCGGCGCGCCGTGATCATGGGCCTGCTCTGCGACCTGCGGCTGGACCTGGCCGCCTTCCGCGAGCAATGGGGCGTGGATTTCACCGATTACTTCGCCGACAGCCTGGAACAACTGGGGGAATTCGAAAACCTGGGGCTGCTCTGCATGGAGGGCAGCGATCTGGTCATCACCGACGCCGGACGCCTGGTGGCGCGGGCGCTGGTGCAGCCCTTCGACCGCTTCGCCGTCACCGGGCAGGGGGAACGTTTCAGCCGCATCATCTGAGGTCGGCCACCGCTTTTTTTGTGGCCGCCGACACTTGTTCAGCCCAAGAGGCCTTCTATAATGTCCTACGCAGCGACTTTGATAGCCACTGAGTCACCTTCCATACGCAGCCAACAAGGGGGCATCATGCCACGCACCGTTTCTTGCAACGACTGCAGCCTGAGCCCGATCTGTTTACCCCTGGCCGTGGCGCCCGCCCAGCTGGACCAGCTTGATCAGATCATCCAACGCGGACGGCCGCTGAAACGCGGCGAGCACCTGTTCCGCGCCGCCGACGACTTCAACTCCGTGTACGCGGTCCGCTCCGGGGCGCTGAAGACCTATGTATTGTCCGACGAGGGCGAGGAGCAGGTCACCGGCTTCTACCTTCCCGGCGAGATCCTGGGCATGGACGGCATCAGCACCGCCCGCCACCTGTCCAACGCCAAGGCCCTGGAAACCTCCACCGTGTGCGAGATCCCGTTCCACCGCCTGGAGGATCTGTCGCAGAAAATTCCCAGCCTGCAGCACCACTTTTTCGGCCTGATGAGCAAGGAAATTCGCGCCGACCGGGAGCTGCACATGCTGCTCAGCAAGAAAAGCGCCGACGATCGCGTCGCCTCGCTGCTGCTGTCCCTGGCCACTCGCCAGCAACGCCGGGGGCTGAGCAACAAACGCTTCCGCCTGCCCATGTCGCGGTACGACATCGCCAACTACCTGGGCCTGGCGGTGGAAACCGTGAGCCGCATCTTTACCCGCTTCCAGCAGCAGAAAATGCTGTGGGTGGACGGCCGCGAAGTGGAGATTCTCGATCGCCCGGCCCTTTGCGGCACCGGCAGCCACGATTCCGTGCAGGACGCCTGATTCCCGTTAGCAAGGACACCGACTATGAGCTCCAACAATGGCATTCTGGTTTTCCTCGACCGTGACCTGAAGGCCCCGCAGCCGGCCCTGGAAAAGGCGTTGCGCCTGGCCCGGGCCGCCGGCCAGCCCCTCACCGTGGCGGTCAACAGCGATTCGCCGGCGATGCGCCGGGCGGTGGGCTTCGACGACGCCCGCCGGGAAAGCGCCGAACGCCAGATCGCCAAAGCCTGGGAAAAGCGCATCGACGAGCTGGCCGACGGCACCGCCGTCACCAAGCGCGTGGCGCCGCACCGCGATGCCGAGACCGCCCTGCGCGACACCGTGGTGGAATGCGCGCCGTCCCTGGTGGTGGTGCACACCAGCGAGGAAGGCACCCTCAAACGCCACCTGTTCACCCCCCGCGACTGGCTGCTGATCCGGCACGCGCCCTGCCCGGTGCTGTGCGTGCACTCCCAGCCCTGGGGCACGCCGCCGCGCTTCACCGCCGCGGTGGAACCGGAGGAAAAGCCCGGTGGCCTGGACGCCGCCGTGATCCACACCGCCCGCTACTGGAGCGAGCAGCTGCACGGTGAGCTGGAAGCGGTGCACGTGCTTGAGCACCCGGACGAAACCCTGCTGCTGGTGGCCGGCGAAGCGCTGCCCGAATACGCCGCCAGCGCCAACAGCATCCGCGAATACCACGAGAAAGCGCTGGCGGAATTCGCCAAGCGCGAGAACCTGCCGGAAGAGAAAACCACCCTGCTGGAAGGCCCGGTGACCCGCACCCTCACCGCTTACTGCGAGGAAGAAGGCGCGGATCTGCTGGTGGTGGGCACGGTACGCCGCAACACCGTGGAACGGCTGCTGCTGGGCGCCACCGCCGAATCCCTGCTGACCCGAACCGGCAACGACGTGCTGGTGGTGAAGCCCGAGGATTTCCAGAGCGACTGGAAGTGACGCTCCGCCATTGATCGCGACTGAAGTGGAAGCCGCCCAGTCGCTCCTACAAGACCACCGTAGGAGCGACTTCAGTCGCGATTGGTTTTTTATTACTGCTCCTCACGCCGGAACACCGGCTTGGCGCCGGTGGAGGCCTCCGCGTCATAGCGGTAGCCCGCTCCCTTGAATTTCCTCAGATCCTCCGGCTTGTCGATGCCCTCGCGCAGAATCCAGGCCGCCATCAGGCCGCGCGCCTTCTTGGCGTAGAAGCTGATCACCTTGTACTTACCGTTCTTCTCATCCTGGAACACCGGCTCGATCACCGGCCCGGGCAGGCGCTTGGGATGCACGGATTTGAAGTATTCGTTGGACGCCAGGTTCACCAGCACCTCGGTGCCGGCGGCCTTCATGTCCTTGATCAACTGGTCGGTGATGGTCTCGCCCCAGAATTGGTAGAGGTCCTTGCCCCGGGGGTTGTCCAGCCGGGTCCCCATTTCCAGGCGGTAGGGCTGCATCAGGTCCAGGGGACGCAGCACGCCATACAGGCCGCTGAGGATGCGCAGTTTCTTCTGCGCCGCCTGCAGGTCGTCGCGGTCGAAGCGGCCGATGTCCAGGCCGGTGTAGACATCGCCCTTGAAGGCGAACACCGCCGGCCGGGCATTGCTCTTGTCGAACGGCCGCGACCACTGCGCGAACCGCTCCACGTTCAGGTGGGCGATCTTGTCGCTGACCTTCATCAGACTGGCCAGATCCGCCGGCGACAGCTGGCGGGCACGGTCCACCAGTTCCGCGCTGTCGTCCAGCAGGCGCGGCTGGGTGGCGCGCAGGGACGGCAACGGCGATTCGTAATCCAGGGTTTTCGCCGGTGAAACAACGATCAGCATGGTGTTCTCCTTTACATGACGCGACACTGATTATAAGAAGACGTCACTCAGAAGAAACCTATGGGTCCGATCAATCGCGGCCCGAGCGACCGGGGAGTAACGATTAGCGATGCGTTTTTTGTTGATTCTGACCGTCACGGTGGCGGTGGTGGTGCTGCTCTGGGGCAGCTGGCAAGCGGGCCGGCGGCCCTTCTACCTGGCCCTGGCCGGGGTGCTCGTGGCCGGCACCCTGTTCGGCGCCGCCACCCTGTTCACCGACCAGGAGCGCCGCGCGCCGGCGGATCCGGAGACGGTCACCGCCGAGGTGAGCCAGGTGCACCGCACGGAAACCACCTACCGCCTCAGCGGTGACATCGCCAACCGGGGCGAGCACGCCGTGGCCCGGGTGCGGCTGGCGGTGGAGGCGCTGCGCTGCCCGCCGGCCACCGCCTGCCAGGTGCTCTACCAGCGCGAGGAAAGCGTCTCCATGCACATCCCCGCCAACGGCCGCTACCCGCTGGATCTGTCGGTGCCGCGCCCGGACCCGGACATCGAGGCGGACCGCTGGCGCCTGCGGGTGCTGCGCGTGGAGGTCTACGGCCGCTAGCGTTTCATTTTCGCGGGGCTGGCCAAGCGAAAACGAAATGGTCACAATGCCGGCTCCCCGAAGCACAGCAGCGGCTGTAGGAGAGATCATGGCAGCGCTCATTCCTGGCCAAGCCACCCCCATCGCGCCCCACGCCTGGCGGGTTCTGGGCCGCAACCCGGGAATGATGACCGGGCCCGGCACCAACAGCTATCTGGTCGGCGACCGGGCGCTCACCGCCATCGACCCGGGGCCCGAGGACGCCGAGCACACCCGCGCCCTGCTGCGCGCGGCGGAGCAACTGGGCCGCCCCATCGAGCGTATTCTGGTCACCCACACCCACCGGGATCACTCGCCCGGCGCCCGCGCCCTGGCCGAGGCCAGCGGCGCGGAAATGCTGGGCCCGTCGGTCCCCGACGACGGCCTCCAGGACGAAAGCTGGTCACCGGCGCGGCTGCTGGGCCACGGCGACACCCTGGATTGCGGCGGCGTCGCCCTGGAAGTGATCGCCACCCCGGGCCACGTGGGCAATCATCTCTGCTACCTGATGGTGGATCAGCGCCTGCTGTTCACCGGCGACCATCTGATCCAGGGTTCCACCGTGGTGATCGCCCCGCCGTCGGGCTCCATGGCGGATTACATGGCCTCCCTGGCGCTGCTGCGCGACTACCACATCGACACCATGGCCCCGGGCCACGGTGAACTGATCACCGAGCCCATGGCCACCGTGGACAAAACCCTGGCGCATCGTCGGGAACGGGAAAGAAAGGTGTTCGAGGCCCTGGACGAGACCCCGGTGACGGTGCAGGAACTGGTTACCCGGGTCTACGCCGACGTGCCCGATTTCCTGCACGGCGTCGCCTGCCTGTCCCTGGAAGCCCACCTGATCAAACTCCGCGACGAAGACCGCGTCAGCCACGAACACGGCAAATGGGCAGTCTGAAGCAGTGAATAGTTAACAGTGAATAGTTAATAGTTGCGCGGGCGAGGTCCGCGTAAACGGCGAGGCCGTGCCCGCGCCATCACTTCGCGGGCACGGCCTCGCCGCTCAAGGAGATCCGGAGCGCGTCTTTTAGCTGTTAACTATTCACTGTTAACTCTTAACTGCTCTTCACAGCCAGCCCTTGCGCTTGAAGTACCAGTACGGGGCGATGCCGGACAGGATCATCAGGCCGATCACCATCGGGTAGCCGAACTTGAACTGCAGCTCCGGCATGACATCGAAGTTCATGCCGTAGATGCTGGCGATCATGGTGGGCGGCAGGAACACCACCGCGGCGATGGAAAAGATCTTGATGATCTGGTTCTGCTCGATGTTGATGAAGCCCTGGGTGGAGTCCATCAGGAAGTTGATCTTCTCGAACAGGAAGGTGGCGTGGGACATCAGGGTGTCCAGGTCGTGCTGAATCTCCGAGCAGGTCCGGCGGCGGTCCTTGTCGGCGCGCACGTAGCGCTGAATGAAGGAGATCGAACGCTGGGTGTCCATCAGACACAGCCGCACCTTGCCGTTGCTGTCCTCCAGGTGCGCCAGCTTCTCGATGCCGTCCTCCAGTTCCGCCTCTTCATCCTCCAGCACCAGATAGCTCACGTCCTCCAGGTCCCGATGGATGTCCTCCAGGGTGTCCGCCAGGTTCTCGGTTTTCTGCTCCAGAATATTGAGCAGAATATCCAGCGGCTCCTGGACCCGCACCCAGCCGCGCCGCACGCGCAACCGCATAAGGCGGAAATCCGGCAGCCGGGAATCGCGGAAGGTGAGCAGGCGGCCGGGCTGCAGCACAAAGGCCACGGTGGCGGTGCGATGGCGGCCCTCCGCCTGATAGACGAACAGCGAGTGCACGTGCAGGCCGTGCTCGTCGTTGAAGAAACGCGCCGAGGACTCGATCTCCTCCACGTCGTCGGAGTCCGGCAGCGCCTGGCGGAACAGATGCTGCACCTGCTGGCGCTCCTCGTCGGTGGCGTCGACCATGTCGATCCAGCTCGCCGCGTCGGAGGTGGTGGGCGTCAGATCGGCCACGTCGCGCTCGCGGAGAACGCCGTTCTCGATGTCGTAGACGTGCAGCATGTTAGACTCCCGGAAACGATCGGATGACGTTGACAGCGGTTAGATAGAGCAGCACGTCATGAGTGTCAACTCCACCCTAGCATGCCCGCCCGCCTGGCCGGCCCCCACGGAGCTCGGCCATGGCGCTCGCCTGTGGCTTTTCACCGGGGTTCTCGGCGAACAAGCCACGCCACTGTTCCACACGCTTTGTAACGAATTGCCCTGGGAGTCTCCCACGGTACGTGTATTTGGCCGTGAACACCCGGTACCGCGCCGCACCTGCTGGCTGGCCGACACCGGCGTGCGCTACCGCTACTCCGGCCTGGCGCACCAAGGCCGCGGCTGGCCCGACGCCCTGGCGCCCCTGCGCGCGCGCCTCCGCGCCCTCACCGGCCGCGAGCCCAACGGCGTGCTCGCCAATCTCTACCGCGACGGCGACGACACCATGGGCTGGCACCGCGACAACGAACCGGAACTGGGCCCCGCGCCCTGGGTGCTCTCCTACAACCTGGGCGCCAGCCGCGACTTCGCCTTCCGCCGCCACGGCGAACACCGGCAATGCCACGCCCTGACCCTGCGCCACGACGACCTGCTGGTGATGTCCCCGGAAACCCAGCACTACTTCGAGCACGCCCTGCCCCGCCGCCGCCGCGTCCAGGCCCCCCGCCTCAACCTCACCTTCCGGGAAATCATGCCCCGCTAACCCCACAAAACCGAGTCAACGAAGCCACGCGAGAAGCCACCTCGAAGCGTCTCGGCGTGGGCCCCCTTCCGGGACCCTGTTTGACAGGATGTCAAACCGGGAGTCTCCAGGGACGGATTCACGACGTTCCCGGAAGGGGGCCCACGCCGAGACGCGGCCCCGATGGAGAACCAGCCCACCTCGTGGCCGCCCCCTCTAGAGAAAAATACCGAGATCAACCAAAAAATAGATAACTCAACCCGATCGCCGCCACCAACCCGGCCACATCCGCCCCCAACCCACACCACAACGCGTACCGCATATCCCGAATCCCGACGCTGCCGAAATACACCGCCAGCACGTAGAAGGTGGTCTCCGTGGAGCCCTGCATCACCGCCGCCATCTTGCCGGCCAGGGAATCCACCCCCTGGCTCTGCATCACGTCCAGCATCGCCGCCCGCGCCCCGGAGCCGCTCAGCGGCTTGAGAATCGCCACCGGCAAGGCGTCCACGAAGCGGGTGTCCCAGCCCAGCGCCGCCGCCCCATGGCGGATGCCGTCGAGGAACAGTTCCAGGGCGCCGCTGGCGCGCAGCATGGCGATGGCGGCGAGCATCGCCACCAGGTAGGGAATCAGCTTCACCGCCAGATGGAAGCCCTCCTTGGCGCCCTCCACGAAGCAATCGTAGCTGTCCACCCGGGCCCGCCAGGCGGCCCAGAAAAAGGCGCCGATCACCGCCAGCAGAATGTCGTTGCCAATCAGCCCGGACAGGGTCGAACCGAGCGCCGGCGGCGCCAGCCAGATGCCCAGGGCGAGCAGACCGAGCAGCGCCAGCCAGGCCGCCGCCACGGTCAGCAGCAACGGATCGCGCAACGGAATGCGCTGCACCCGGGCGGTGAGCGCCACGCCCACGAAGGTGGACACGGTGGTGGCCATGAGCATGGGCAGATACACCGCCGCCGGGTCGGCGGCGCCCTGCTGGGCGCGGTAGAGCAACACAGTCACCGGCACCAGGGTCACCGAGGAGGTATTGAGCACCAGGAACATGATCTGGCTGTCGGTGGCCCGGCGCGGTTCCGGGTTATGGGCCTGCAGGGCCTCCATGGCCTTCAGCCCCAGCGGGGTGGCGGCGTTGTCCAGGCCCAGCATGTTGGCGGCCAGGTTCATGGACACCGCCGCGCCGGCGCCCGGGTCACGGCGCAGGGAGGGCATCAGCCGCGCCAGCAGCGGCCGCACCGCGCCGGCCAGCCGGTCCGCCAGGCGGCTTTCCTCGGCGAGCCGGAACAGGCCGCTCCACAGGGCCAGCACGCCGATCAGCCCCAGGCTGACCTCCACCGCCAGATCGGCGGCTTCCCAGAGCGCCGCCACCACCCGGGCCGGGGCCTCCAGGTCCCCGGTCAGAAGCTGGCCCAGAGCGCCCAGAATGCCGATCAGAAAAAACCCGGTGAACAAACGATGCACGGCGGTCGCGGTCCCATGGCTGGCAAAGGGCACAGTATGTCGCGGGTGGCGGCGCTTGCCTATGGCCACGCCCCCTGTGCGTGGCCGCCGATTCCCTTATACTGGGGCAAAATCTTTGATCCAAACACAACCGAGTTCGCCCATGTCCGTATTCCGAAAGCTGTTAGGCGTGTTTCTCGCGGCCCTGTTGCTGGGCGGCGCCCTCAAGGTGGGCGGCGACCTCAAGGCCGGGCCCGAGATCCAGGGAACGCTCAAGCCCGAGGCCGTGCACCGGGAAGCCGCCGAGGAAATCGTCGACCGGCTCGACCTGCACTATCGCCGGCTCAAGTTCGACGACGACCTGTCCGCCCGGGTGCTCGAACAGTACCTCAAGGACCTGGACCCCAACCGGCTGTACTTCACCCGCCAGGACATCGACGATTTCCAGGTCTACCGTGACCAGCTCGACGATCAGCTCGGCGACGGCGAACTGGAAGCGGGCTACACCATCTTCAACCGCTTCCAGACACGGCTGGAAGCGCGCCTGACGGAAATCCTGGCGGACATCGAGGCGGGCTTCGACGACTGGTCCTTCGACGGCGAGGAAGACGTGCTGGTGGACCGCGGCGAAGCGGACTGGGCCGCCGACGAAGCCGCCCTGGATGCGATCTGGCGCCGCCAGCTGAAGAACGCGGTGCTTTCCATGCGCCTCAACGGCACCGAGGACGAGGCCATCCAGGAGCGCCTCACCAACCGCTATGAAAGCCAGCTCAACCGGGTGCGCCAGAACACCGCCGAGGACGTGTTCCAGACCTACATGAACGCCCTGGCGCAGTCCTTCGACCCGCACACCAACTACTTCACGCCGCACAATTCCGAGAACTTCGACATCAGCATGAGCCGTTCCCTGGAAGGCATCGGCGCGGTGCTGCAGTACGAGGACGGCTACACCAAGGTGGTACGCCTGGTGCCCGGCGGCCCCGCCGCCAAGCACGGCCAGCTCAAGCCCGCCGACCGCATCGTCGCGGTGGCCCAGGGCGACGACGACATGGTCAACGTGATCGGCATGCGCCTGGACGAGGTGGTGGACATGATCCGCGGGCCCAAGGACTCCGAGGTGCGCCTGGAGGTGATTCCCGCCGGCAGCGCCAGCGAGCACGACACCCGCACCATCGCCATCACCCGCAACAAGGTGGTGCTCGAGGAACAGGCCGCCAAGAAGGAAGTGATCGAATTCGACCACGGCGGTGACACCGTCAAACTCGGCGTGATCGAGATACCCGCCTTCTACATGGACTTCAACGCCTTCCACCGGGGCGATCCCAACTACACCAGCACCACCCGGGACGTGGCGGAGTTGCTGGTGGAGCTGCGCAAGGAAAACGTGGACGGCCTGGTGATCGACCTGCGCAACAACGGCGGCGGCTCCCTGCTGGAAGTGAACAAGCTGGTCAGCCTGTTCATCAACCGCGGCCCCACCGTGCAGGTGCGCGAGGCCGGCGGCCGCGTCAGCGTCGAGAACGATCAGTATCCCGGCATGCTCTACGCCGGCCCCATGGCGGTGCTGGTGAACCGTTACAGCGCCTCGGCCTCGGAGATTTTCGCCGGCGCCATGCAGGACTACGGCCGCGCCCTGATCGTCGGCGACCAGACCTACGGCAAGGGCACCGTGCAAACCCTGCTGGATCTGAACCACGGCAAGCTGAAGATGACCAACGCCAAGTTCTACCGGGTATCCGGCTCCAGCAACCAGAACCTGGGCATCGTGCCGGACGTCAACATGCCGTCGCTGATCGACAAGGAAGAAGTGGGCGAAAGCAGCCTGCCCAACGCCATGCCCTGGGACGAGATCAAACCGGCGGACTACCAGCGCTACCAGGATCTGGTGCCGCTGCTGCCGGCGCTGCGCGAGCGCCACGACGAGCGCATCCAGGGCGATCCCGAGTTCGTCTACGTGGAGAAGCTGCGCGGGCTGCTGCGGCGCGCCAACGAGCGCCACGAACTGTCCCTGAACGCGGAGCGGCGCCAGGCCTGGCAGCACGATTTCGATGACCAGCGCCTGGCCATCGAGAACACCCTGCGCAAGCATCGCGGCGAGGAGCCCATCGACAAGATGGAGGACCTGCGCAAGCTGGAGGAACAGCGCGCGCTGGATCCGGAGGCCAACGAGGAGCCCATGGACGAGGCCCCCTACCTGCGCGAAACCGGCCATATCCTGGCCGACATGGTGGGCCTGCTGCGCGAGCAGCGGGTCGCCGGCAACAAGGACTCCTGAGACGACGGCCCTGGTTCAGGCCAGGGCCTTGAACCCCCAGCGGGCCGGATCGCCGCCCAGCCCCACCTTGAGGGTGCGCCGGCCCAGACCGTGATTGAAATCCTCCAGACGCCGCTTGGCCGGATCCGGCAGCAACCGCTGGCCGAGGCTGGCGGCGCCCAGGACGGTGCGCGCCAAACGCACCGCCGCCGCCGAGGACACCCGGCTGTGCAGGTTGAGGTCGTCCGCCATGGCGTCGCCGATCAGGAAGCGGCTGACCGCCACCAGTACGTCATAGGGCAAATGAAACGGCGGCTTGTTGCTCATGTCGCGCAGCAACGCCTTGGCCAGCGCCTCGCTGTCGCCGGTGGGGTCGTAAAGGTGGGAAGTGAGCTGTAGCGCCAGGACTTCCTGTTCCTCCAGGGTGGTGGTGAGCAGCGCCTCGTCCACGCCCAGCAAATAGCCGGCGTAGCGCCAGAAGTAGTGCATCGCCTCGTGTTCCTCGCGGCTGATGTACAAGCCCATCCGCTTGAGCCCGCGCACCACCATGTAGTCGAACTCCAGCACCGTGCCAGCCATGTCCTCCTGGTTGATGGGCCGGTCGTAGCGGGCTTCGTCCCAGTCGCCGCGCTCGGCCAGGAAGCGGCGCCCCGCCGCGTGCAGCAGCCGCACCTCCATCACCGTGCGGTGCCCCAGCCCGCCGGGGCGCAGCCCCTCCGGGGCGGCGATGTTGTGCAGCATCTGGCCGGTCTCGTAGATGCGCCGGGACACGTCCTTCTGCAACCGCCCGGTGGCCACCAGCACCTGGGACGGCTTGTTATGGGCATAGCCCTCCACCAGGCTCGAGCACATCAGCACCAGCCCCTGCAGGGCGCCGTGGCGACGGTACATGCGCCGCCCCAGTTCCATGGTCTCGAAATCCACCCAGCCGGGCACCGTGAAGCAGTGATCCAGGAAGTCCTGGTACACCCCGCCCTCCTCCCGGGCCCGGCGCTCCACTTCGTTGAGCAGCCCGGAGGGCCGGCGGAACGGAATGTCCGCCAGGCAGCGATCCGCCAGCGGGTCCTGCACCCGGCGCCAGCTTTCCAGCCGGGCATGGGAATAGCGGTCGAACCAGATCTGCTCCCGGGGCGTGGCCGGGCCGGCCCGCAAACGGGCCAGTTCGGTGGGCGTGGCCATGATTGTTCTCCTGATACCGGAACCGCCTCAGAACCGGCGGGTTCTGTACACGCTAGAACCGACACCGGCGGCGGTCAAGGCCCGGCGCCCCCGGTTGCCCGGGCGCATGGGTCAGCGCGGCGACGACGCCTGATCGTCCCGCCACCAGTCGCGCAGGGTGTCGGCCAGCCAGGCCGGGGCGTCCAGGGACAGATCGTGGCCGCCGTCCGGGTGCACCGCCAGGGGCCGCCCCCAGGCCCGCGCCAGGGTCCGGGAACAGTCCGGGTGCACCAGGCGGTCGCCGGCGCCGTTGATCACCAGCACCGGCCGCGTCGGGGGCAGCGCCGGCGGCGCCCGGAAACGGGCCGCCGCCCACAGCTGGCGCACGGTATTGGCGGCGGACACCGGCCGCGCCCGATCCACCGCCAGGAAACGGCGGGCGATCTCGCCCCGGCGCGCCGGCGACAGATGGTTGGTGGTGATGTCGAGGATCATCCGCTCCCGGGCCAGGCGGTCGCGACCGAGCAGGCCCTGGTACAGAATGCGGCCGTAGTTGCGCGGGCGCAGCCGGCGCCAGAACGGGCTGAACGGCGCCGCGCTGGAGTTGATCAGGGCGGCGGCGGCGACCTGCTCCGGGTGGCGGCGCAACCAGTCCATCGCCACCATGCCGCCCAGGGACAGGGCCACCAGCCGCACCGGGCCCGCCACCTGCAGGGTCGCCAGCTGGTCCCGGGCCGCTTCCACCATGTCCGCCACCCGGGTCGGGCTGCGCCGCCGGTGCAGTACGCCGTTGCCGGGCAGGTCCAGGGCCAGCACCCGGTGGCCGTCGCCCAGGGCCGAGGCCAGCCGCTCGGCGAACCCCTCCCAATGGGCCTGCTCGCGGACCAGACCGCGCAGCAGAATCCAGGTGGTCTGCATATCGATCCCCATGTAGGTATTCCACGCTTCCCACGATAGAATGCGGGGGCGTTCGGGACCCCGCCGTCCCGCCCTGTTCATCGTTGGCGCGAGGCACTATGGCACGAAAGACCGTGAAACGGGTAAAAACCGGCTCCCTGGAACGCCGCTTCTCACTGGCCCGGGCCGGCATCCTGGCCGGCGCCCGTTACGCTACCACCAGCGCCGGCGGTCTGTTCACCAGCGCCGACAAGCGCGAGGCCCGGCGCCGCGAGAACCTGTCCGAACGGGCCCGGGAACTGGTCGACGAACTGGGCCAGTTGAAAGGCTCGGTGGTCAAGATCGGCCAGATGATGGCCCTGTTCGGCGAACACTTCCTGCCCGAGGAAGTCACCGCCGCCCTGCACACCCTGGAAAACAGCACCACCGCCCTGGAATGGCCGGCGGTGGAGAAGCACCTCAAACAACAGCTCGGCACCGTCAAACTCAGCGAACTGGACGTGGACCCCGAACCCCTGGGCGCCGCCAGCCTGGGGCAGGTGCACCGCGCCCGGCGCAAAAGCGACGGCCGCGAGCTGGTGCTCAAGATCCAGTACCCGGGCGTCGCCGACGCCATTGATTCCGACATGCGCGCGCTGGTGCGCCTGCTGAAGCTGAGCCGGCTGGTGCCGATCACCGAGCAGTTCAATCAATGGCTGGACGAGGTGCGCGCCATGCTCGGCCGCGAGGTGGACTACGATCTGGAGGCGCACACCACCCGCCACTTCCGCGAGGCGCTGCTGGACGATCCCCGTTTCGTGGTGCCGGAGGTGTTCGGCGACTACTCCACCCACAATATTCTTTGCCTGTCCTACGAAGAGGGCGTGCACATCAGCGATCCCTCGGTCACCGAACTGAGCCAGGAGCGGCGCAACTTCCTGGGCCGGGCGATCATGGAGCTGTGCTGCCGGGAAGTGTTCGAGTGGGACAAGATGCAGACCGACCCCAACTTCGGCAATTATCTGATGCGGGTGGCGGAGGACGGCCGCGACCAGATCGTGCTGCTGGATTTCGGCGCCATCCGTGATTTCGACGATGAGGTGCTGGGCCCGGGCCGGGAAATGATCCGCGCCGCCTGGTACCACGACACCGATCGCTTGGTGGGCGCCATGCGCGCCCTGGGCTTTCTCTCCGGCGACGTGCCCAAGCGCCTGCTGGACGACTTCGCGGCTCTGTGCTTCGAGGCCATCGAAGCCCTGCAGGACCCGGACCGCTTCCCGCCGCCGCCGTCGGTGGTCAACGAACGCGGTGAGTACCTGTGGGGGGAAAGCAACCTGCCCAACCGGGTCATGAACCGGGCCAGCCGCACCGCTCTGTCGGTGCATTTCGACGTGCCGCCCAAGGAATTCATCTTCCTGTTCCGGAAATTACTGGGGGCTTACACCTTTTTACATGTGATCAAGGCCCAGGTGCGCGGAAACACCATTCTGGAGCCTTTCGTGCACATGAGGGAGGAATCGGACCGGGCAATCGTTGCTCAAAAACTGAGCAAATCCACGGGAAATCAGTGATGTTTTCGCTCAATTATTGACCGTTTGTCCAGTGGAATGACATTTCTTATTTGCCAAGCTGGTCACTCCACAATAAGGTTAGCAGCCTGCTCGGCGGCCGGTTTGAATAAACCGGCCGTTTTTCGAGGTCCCGGAAAAAATCCGGGACCGGTTTTATCGAACCATAAGATGGGGGTAACGCAGGTGATTATCGGTGTACCCAAGGAAATCTGCCCCGGCGAGGAACGGGTGGCTCTCACGCCCGCCAACGTCGGCGCACTTTTGAAGAAGCAAGGCGTCGAAATCCTGATCGAACGCGGCGCCGGCGAGGCGGCCGGCTTCACCGACGGCGAATATGAAAACGCCGGCGCGAAGCTCGTCGACAGGGACAACGTCTTTTTCAACGCTCAGGCTATCCTGCAAGTCCAGACTCCGGGTAGCAATACGACCAATGGCGATAAGGATCTGGACAACCTGAAAGCCGATCAGTTCCTGATTGGCATGACGGATCCGCTCGCCAACCCGCAATTCGCGCAAACCCTGGCGGAACACAAGGTGACCGGCATCGCTCTCGAGCTGATTCCGCGCATCACCCGGGCCCAGTCGATGGACGTGCTGTCGTCCATGGCCATGATTGCCGGCTACAAGTGCGTGCTGCTGGCGGCCAACGCCTCGCACCGCATGTTCCCGATGAACATGACCGCGGCGGGCACCCTGAACGCCTCCCGGGTGTTCGTGATGGGCGCCGGCGTGGCCGGCCTGCAGGCCTGCGCCACCGCCAAGCGTCTCGGCGCCATCGTCGAGGCCTACGACGTGCGCCCCGCCGCCCGGGAACAGATCCTCTCCGTGGGCGCCAAGCCCGTGGAACTGGACCTGGACACCGGCGAGGCGGAAGGCTCCGGCGGCTACGCCAAGGCCCAGGGCGAGGACTTCCTCAAGCGTCAGCGCGAGCTGATGACCGAGGTGATCAAGGAAATGGACGTGGTGGTCCCCACCGCCGCCGTACCCGGCGCCAAGAGCCCGATTCTGGTCACCGCCGACATGGTGAAGGCCATGAAACCCGGTTCCGTGATCGTCGATCTGGCGGCGGAACGGGGCGGTAACTGCGAGCTCACCAAAGCCGGCGAGACCGTGGTGGAAAACGGCGTGCTGATCATCGGCCCCACCAACGTGCCCTCCTCCGTGCCTTTCCATGCCAGCCAGATGTTCGGCAAGAACATGGAAAACCTGCTTAATCTGCTGCTCGACGACAACGGCGACCTGCAGCTGGATTTCGAGGACCAGATCGTGGCCGACACCGTGATCAGCCACGGCGGCGACGTGCCCCAGGCGCGGCTGCGCGAAATGCTGGGCCTGCCGGAACTCAAGAAAGCCGAACCGGAAGCGTCCGACGACGCCGAAGGCGACCACGGCGAGGAGGACAAGTAATGGACTTCGTGGCACAGCTTACCCTCTTTGTACTGGCGATTTTCCTCGGTGTGGAACTGATCACCAAGGTACCGCCGACCCTGCACACCCCCTTGATGTCCGGCTCCAACGCGATCTCCGGCATTACCCTGGTGGGCGCCCTGATCGCCGCCGGCTCCGACGCCGGTCTGCTGATCAACGTGCTCGGCTTCATTGCCGTGGTGCTGGCGACCATCAACGTGATTGGCGGCTTCATGGTCACCAATCGCATGCTCGCGATGTTCAAGAGGAAGTAACCCATGCAGATTTCCGATAACTGGATTGATATCGCCTATCTGATCTCGGCCGTACTCTTCGTTCTTGGCATCAAGGGCCTGACCAAGCCGAAGACCGCCGTGCGCGGCAACATGCTGGCGGCCGCCGGCATGGGCGTGGCCTGCGTGGTCACCCTGCTGCACCGCGACATCGTCACCTATGAAATCATCATCGCCGGCGTCATCGTCGGCGGCGTGATCGGCGCCATCCTGGCCAAGAAAGTACAGATGACCGCCATGCCCCAGCTGGTGGCCCTGCTCAACGGCTTCGGCGGCGGCGCGTCCTTCGCCGTGGCGGCGGCGGAGTTCTTCCGCGGCGGGCACCCGGACATGGTGGGCATCATCGCCACCGGCGCGGCGGTGCTGATCGGCGCCGTCACCCTGACCGGCTCCTTCGTGGCGTTCGCCAAGCTGCAAGAGCTGATCGGCGGCAAACCGATGGGTTTCCCCGGCATGAAGCTGGTCAACGCGCTGCTGCTGATCGGCTCCCTGGTGGCCATCGGTTACCTGGTGGCGAACCCGGGCACCCCGGCGGTGTTCTGGGCGCTGGCCATCGCCGCCGCCATTCTCGGCGTGCTGCTGGTGCTGCCGATTGGCGGCGCCGACATGCCGGTGGTGATCGCGCTGCTCAACTCCTACTCCGGTATCGCCGCGTCCGCCGCCGGTTTCGTGATGGGCAACAGCGCCCTGATCGTCACCGGCTCCCTGGTGGGCGCCTCCGGTCTGATCCTTACGCAGATCATGTGCAAGGCCATGAACCGCTCCCTCACCAACGTGCTGTTCGGCGTGATGGCGGAAGCCGGCGAGGCCATGGATCAGGACGAGGTGTACGAAGGCAAGATCAAGTCCACCTCCGCCGAGGAAGTGGCCATGGTGCTGGAAACCGCCCAGCGCGTGGTGATCGTGCCCGGCTTTGGTCTGGCCATGGCGCAGGCCCAGCACGCGGTGCGCGAGCTGGCCGATACCATCGAGTCCCACGGCGGCGAGGTGGAGTACGCGATTCACCCGGTGGCGGGCCGCATGCCCGGTCACATGAACGTGCTGCTGGCGGAAGCGGAAGTGCCCTACGACAAGCTCAAGGACATGGACACCATCAACCCGACCTTCGAGCAGACCGACGTGGCCATCGTGCTGGGCGCCAACGACGTGACCAACCCGCTGGCCCGCGAGGACAAAGGCAGCCCGATTTACGGCATGCCGATCCTCAACGTGGACAAGGCCAAGACCGTGGTGGTGGTGAAGCGCTCCCTGAGCCCGGGCTTCGCCGGCTTGCCCAACCCGCTGTTCGCCAAGGACAACACCCTGATGTTGTTCGGCGACGGCAAGGGCGCCGTGGTGGACATCACCACCGCCCTCAAGGAAGGCTGATCGCCGCGATCATCCGACCCCAGGAAGCCCGGCCTCGCGCCGGGCTTTTTTGTTGCGCCCTTCAATTCTTTCCGATCGGCCAGCGCGCCAGAGCCCGGTAGCCGTCCTGTTCCGGCGGGCTTTGGTAGAACATCAACTCCCGCACCGGCAGGGTCCAGGGGCCCGGCACCGGGCAGGATTCCGCCGGCGCCAGCAGCCGTGCCAGGGTCACGTGGGGCAGTAAGCGACGTGTCTCCGCCTCCACGCCCGCGTCTTGCAGCACCCGCCATATCGACCCGTGCAGGGCCAGCAGGCGTGGCGCTCGTTCCGCCCAGGCGGCCAGGATGCGACCGCCGGCGCGGGGGAACACGTCCACCGTTGGCAGCGGCAGGTCGAAGGCCGGCGTGGCGGCGGCGATGGCGGCCAGGGCCGGCCACAGTGATCGCGCCCAGCCGTAGGACCGCTCGCCGAGAAACGCCAGGGTCAGATGCAGGTCCGCCGCCGGCACCGCCCGGGCGCCCTCCGCCCACGGCCGGTCGCGCAGGGCCTGGCCCGGGTCGGCGGGCACCGGAATGCCGATGAAACAGCGCATGGCGGATGGCCTCCATGGTCAGGGCGGCGTGCCGGGGGTAGAATGCCGCCCCCGTCATTCGAGGTAGTGCATGAGCACGCAAGAACGCATCCTCCCGCAGTTTTCCGGCAAAGGCCAGCGGGCCCCGTGAGTGCCAGGAGTGCCGATGGCGCCGCCGACCGCCCGATCAAGGGCGCCCTGCTGCTGGTGCTCGGCGAGGGTTTGCTGGCGGTGATGGCGGCGATGATCAAGCATCTCTCCGACACCATGCCGGTGGAGGTGATCGTGTTCGGCCGCAACCTGCTCGGGCTCACCGTGCTGCTGCCGATCCTGGTGGCCAGCGGCGGCATCCGCGATCTGCGCACCGGGCATCTGGGCCTGCATTTCATTCGCGGCTTCACCGGCGTGTCCGCCATGTTCTGCTTCTTCTACACCATCGCCCACATCCCCCTGGCGGAAGCGGTGCTGGTGAAGATGACGGTGCCCTTCTTCCTGCCCCTGGTGGCCTGGCTGTGGCTGGGCGACCGCATCAGCGGCCACACCTGGCTGGCGATTCTGATCGGTTTCGTGGGCGTGGGCGTGATCCTGCAGGCGGACCGGGGCGCCGTGGACCCGGTGATGCTGGTCGCCCTGGCCGGCGCCATGATCATGAGCATCGCCAAGGTGAGCATCCGCCGCATGGCCGCCAGCGAGCCGCCGCACCGGGTGGTGTTCTATTTCTCCCTGTTCGCCACCCTGTTCTCCGCCCTGCTGCTGCTGCGCGTGCGCCAGTGGCCCAGCGCCGAGGAGGCACTGTGGATGCTCGGCATCGGCGCCGTGGCCATCGGCGGGCAGTTCGCCATGACCACCGCCTACCAGATCGCCCGCCCGGGCCAGGTGGGCGTCTACAACTACTCCGCGGTGGTGTGGGCGGCGCTGCTGGGCTGGGTGTTCTGGGGCGAGACCCTGGTGCTGACCACGGTGCTCGGCACCCTGCTGATCATCGGCGCCGGCATCTGGAACCTGAAGACCCGCTAGCGCCGTTCAGGCTTTACGCATTTTGACCTTTCCAGCGCTGCCCAGCGCCACGCCAATCAACTACGCTGACCTTTCCCCCAAGGAAGACCCAACCGGATAACAAAGGGAGAATTCCATGGCGTTACGCACGATTTTGCTGGTCGGCCTTCTGGCCCTGTTGGGCGGCTGCGACACCACCCGGCACTGGGCCTACGACCAGGGCATGGCGTTCGAGAAATGGCGCGCCGGCTTGGACGACCGGCGCGTGGAGACCGAGGACGGGCTGAACTGGCATGTGCTCGCCAGCGATGGAGATCGGGACGCGCCGGTGGTGGTGCTGATCCACGGTTTCGGCGCCGACGCCCGCAACTGGGTGCACTTCGCCAATGAAGTGGAAGGCGACTACTACCTGGTGGTGCCGGACCTGCCCGGCCACGGCCAGACCACGCCGCGCACCAACGACATGGACTACGACATCAGCACCCAGGCGGAGCGGCTGTTCACCCTGCTCGACACCCTGGACGTGGATCGTTTCCACGTGGCCGGCAACTCCATGGGCGGCGCCATCGCCATCGAGATGGCCCGCCGCCAGCCGGACCGGCTGCTGTCCCTGGGGCTGGTGGACTCCGCCGGGCTCACCCTGCAGACCGCCGAGTTTCTCAACGCCCTGGAACAATCCGAGAGCAATCCGCTGATCCCGCACAGCGCCGAGCAATTCCACACCACCCTGGACTGGGCCTCGGAGCGCTCCGTCGGCATTCCGGATTTCGCCATCACGCTGATGGGCGAGGAAAAAGCCGCCAACGCGGACGTGGCGGAAAAGGTCTGGCGGGACATCAATCTGGACCCGGCCATGCGGCTCATGGGCCGTGGCGTGCTGCCGGAAATCAAAACACCGACCCTGATCCTGTGGGGGCGCGAGGACCGTCTGCTCAGCCTGGACAACGTCAAACGCTTCCAGCAGGAGCTGCCCAACAGCCGGGCGGTGGTGCTGGACGGGGTCGGCCATGTGCCCATGGCGGAAGCGCCGGAGGAAAGCGCCTCCGCCTTTCGCGGTTTCTGGAACGACGTCCAGCCTTGATCCCCGACGCCGGCGCCCTTAATGTCGTTGCTTTTCCAAGGCGCCGGCTTCCATGACCCAAGACCCTTCCGAGATCGAGATTCCGCGCATCCGCCGCGGCGAACCCCACACCGTCCAGACCCGGGGCCTGACCCTGCTGCGCAGCGGCCACCGGGCGGTGCGCCGTCTCAAGCGCGAGCATGAGCCGTCCATCCACGGCAACAAGGTGTGGAACTCCAGCTTCCTGATCATGGACGAACTGACCCGCCGCCAACGGGCCGGCGAGATCGGCCCGGGCAGCCACCTCATGGACATCGGCTGCGGCTGGGGCCCGCTGGCGATCTTCGCCGCCAAGCGCCTCGGCTGCCGGGTCACCGCCGTGGACGCGGACGCCGATGTGTTCCCCTACCTGGCCCTGCACGCGGCCATCAACAAGGTGGAGGTGGAGACCCTGCGCTGCCGCTTCGAGCGCCTTACCAAGCAACGCCTGAATGGCGTGGACGTGATCACCGGCGCCGACATCTGTTTCTGGGACGAACTCACGCCGGTGCTGTTCAACCTGATCCGCCGTGCCCTGGGCCAGGGCGTGAAGCGGGTGATCATCGCCGACCCGGGCCGTTCCCCCTTCTATGAACTGGCGGAACGCTGCGAAGCCCGCTTCAACGCCCGGGTGGTGGAGCGCCGCACGCAAACACCGCGCTCGCTGAGCGCCGACCTGCTGATCGTCGAAAGCGACTGAAGTCGCTCCTACCACGCCCGGAAGCTAGGGAGCCGCGCGTGACGCTACCTCGGAGCTTCTCGGTGTGGGCCCCTTTCCGGGACCCTGTCAAACAGGATGTTTGACCGGGAGCCCCCAGGGATGGGTTCACGGCGTTCCCGGAAAGGGGCCCACACCGAGAAGCGGCCCGGATGGAGGGTTCGGGCACGATGAGCCATTGAAAACCCGTGGGGCGGCGCCATCTTTTGAGCATTCGTTTTCCGTGATGCTTGTCAGCGAGTCGATTCAATGAGTCAGGACGATAATCAGACCACCGTCGAACAGGGTACGCCGCAAGGCGCCCTCGCCCTCCCCGATCAAACCCTGCCGCAACGGGTCTATCTGATTCCGGTACGCGAGCGCCCCTTCATGCCGGGCCTGGTGCAGCCGCTCCTGCTCGACGCCGAACAGTGGCGCGCCACCCTGGAGAGGGTCGGCCAGACCCCGCACCACGCCCTGGGCCTGGTGTACGTGGGCGACCGCGACCCGGACGACGTGGAGCCGGACCAGTTTCCCCAGTACGGTTGCCTGGTGAAGATCCACGCCGTGAACGGCGAGGACAACCAGCTTCAGGTGGTGGCCCAGGGCCTGGCGCGCTTCCGCGTGGAAGGTTTCCTGAGCCGCAAGCGCCCGTTCATGGCGGAGGTCAGCTACCCGGAACCCCGTGACGAGCTGGACGAGGGCCTGCGCGCCTACGCCATGGCGATCATCAATACCATCAAGGAGCTGCTACCGCTCAACCCGCTCTACAACGAGGGGCTCAAGCACTATCTGCAGAACTTCTCGCCCCGGGACCCGTCGCCGCTCACCGACTTCGCCGCCTCCCTGACCAGCGCCAGCGGCGATGAGCTGCAGGAAATCCTGGAGACCGTGCCGCTGCGCGCGCGCATGGAGCGGGTGCTCACCCTGGTGAAGAAGGAAGTGGAAGTGGCGCGGCTGCAGAATCAGTTGCGCGAGGAGGTGAACGAGAAGATCTCCAAGCACCAGCGGGAATTCTTCCTCAAGGAACAGCTCAAGGTGATCCAGCGCGAGCTGGGCCTGGAAAAGGACGACCGCACCGCCGACGCCGACGAATTCCGCGAGCGCATGGAGGCGCTGTCGCCGCCGGAGCCGGTGAAGAAACGCTTCGAGGAAGAGCTGCGCAAGTTCAGCGTGCTGGAATCCGGTTCGCCGGAATACGCGGTGACGCGCAATTACCTGGACTGGCTCACCAGCGTGCCGTGGGGCGTCTACTCCGACGACAACCTGAACCTGGAGCACGCCCGCGACGTGCTGGAGGAACACCACAGCGGCCTCACCGACGTGAAGGATCGCATCATCGAGTTTCTCGCCGTGGGCGCCATGCGCGGCGAGGTGAAGGGTTCCATCCTGCTGCTGGTGGGCCCGCCCGGCGTCGGCAAGACCAGCATCGGCCGCTCCATCGCCGAGGCCCTGGGCCGCGAGTTCTACCGGCTCAGCCTGGGCGGCATGCGCGACGAGGCGGAGATCAAGGGCCACCGGCGCACCTACATCGGCGCCATGCCCGGCAAGCTCACCCAGGCGCTCAAGGATACCGGCAGCGCCAACCCGGTGATCATGCTCGACGAGATCGACAAGCTCGGCCAGTCGTTCCAGGGCGACCCGGCCTCCGCCTTGCTGGAGGTGCTGGACCCGGAACAGAACCAGGATTTCCTGGATCACTATCTGGACCAGCGTCTGGATCTGAGCCACTGCCTGTTCGTGTGCACCGCCAACACCCTGGATTCCATCCCCGGCCCGTTGCTCGACCGCATGGAAACCATCCGTCTGAGCGGCTACATCACCGAGGAAAAAGTGGCCATCGCCCGGCAGCACCTGTGGCCCCGGGCCCTGGAACGGGCCGGCGTAAAACCGGCCCAGCTGAAAATCAGCGACTCCGCCCTGCGCCAGATCGCGGAGGGCTACGCCCGGGAAGCCGGCGTGCGCAACCTGGAGAAACAGCTCAACAAGATCATCCGCAAGGCGGCGGTACGGCTGCTTTCCGGCGAGAAGCGCATCAGCGTGTCCGGCAGGAATCTGGAGGAATTCCTGGGCCAGCCCTATTTCCAGAAAGAGAAAGCCCAGCGCGGCGTGGGCGTGGTCACCGGCCTGGCCTGGACCGCCATGGGCGGCGCCACCCTGTCCATCGAGGCCACCCAGGTGCACGCCCAGCAGCGCGGCTTCAAGCAGACCGGCCAGCTCGGCGAGGTGATGAAGGAATCCGCGGAGATCGCCTACAGCTACGTGGCCAGCCACCTGCCCACGTTCGGCGGCAGCGCCGACTGGTTCGATGAATCCTTCGTGCACCTGCACGTGCCCGAGGGGGCCACGCCCAAGGACGGCCCCAGCGCCGGCGTCACCATGGCCACCGCCCTGGTGTCCCTGGCCACTGGCAAGCGTCTGCCGCGCAAGCTGGCGATGACCGGCGAGCTCACCCTCACCGGCCAGGTGCTGGCCGTGGGCGGCATTCGCGAGAAGGTGATCGCGGCGCGCCGCGCCGGCATCCGCGAGCTGATTCTGCCCAAGGCCTGCGAGCGCGATTACACGGAATTGCCGGACTACCTGAAGAAAGGCATGACCGTGCATTTCGCGGAACGCTACCAGGACGTGCACGACGTTGTCTGGGGACGGTGAACGGGACCCGGGCGGCGGGCCACGCCGTCCTACCCGCGCGGAGCAGCCGGCGCGTTACATCGTGCCGGAGTGCCGGGAGCCGGTTACCGAGCTGTACCGGGACGCCCATATCCTGGTGGTGAACAAACCGCCGTTCCTGCTCAGCGTGCCCGGGCGCGCGCCGGAAAACCGGGATTGCGTCACCGCCCGGCTCAAACGGCGCGACCCGGAGCTGCGTCTGGTGCACCGCCTGGACCTGGATACCTCCGGCGTCATGGTGTTCGCCCTGTCACGGGCGGCGCAAAGCGGTCTGAGCCGCGCTTTCCAGCAACGCCGCGTCGCCAAGGCCTATCAGGCGGTGGTGCAGGGGCTGTTACGCGGAGAGGAAGGCGAGATCGACCTGCCGCTGTGCCCGGACTGGCCCAACCGGCCACTGCAGAAAGTCTGTTTCGAGACCGGCAAGCCGGCGCTCACCCGCTGGCGGGTGCTGGCGCGCGATGCGGCGCGGGAACGCACCCGGTTGCGGCTGATGCCGGTCACCGGCCGCAGCCACCAGTTGCGTATTCACTGCCGGGAAATCGGCCACCCGATTCTGGGCTGCGACCTGTACGCGCCGCCGGAGGTGCTGGGACGCAGCGACCGGCTGCTGCTGCACGCCGAGACGCTGGCGTTCAACCATCCGATCACCGGTTTATGGAGCGAATTCCATTCGCCGGTGCCGTTCTGAAGGCGATCGCGATCCGGAATTGCCGTAGGAGCGACTTCAGTCGCGATCAGCTCCAGTCCTCGCCGTAATCGTGCAGCAGTTCCTGCCCGGTCTTGATGTTCTTCAAGGCGACCACGGTAAGATCGTCGTAATAGGCCACGTTGGGCTTCTTGGCGTGGTTGATGTAGCGCAGATCGCAGAGCACCCGATAGCGCTCCTCGCCCTCATCGTCCAGCCACAGCACATAGGGCCCGTCGCCCTTGGCCGGTTTGGTCCTGAGCTGACCCAGCACGGTATCGCGGGCAATCGGCGCCCGGGCGAACAGCCCGCGGCCATGGATCGGGCTTTCCTTTACTTCCACCAGATCCTTTCGCACAAAGGGTTTCGCCATGGTCGTCACGCTTGCAGTCGTCATCGGGGCCGTGGCATCTTGCCAGAAAAGCCGCCGGGACGCATGGCATGGGATTCGCCGATTACCCGTTCACCTCGCGCTACCAGACCATCGACGGTCATCGCCTGCACTACATCGACGAGGGACAGGGCCCGACCCTGCTGTTTCTGCACGGCAACCCCACCAGCAGCTATCTGTGGCGCAACGTGATCAAACCGCTGCGCGGCCGTTACCGCTGCGTGGCTCCGGATCTGATCGGCTTCGGCCGCAGCGACAAGCCGGAGCTGGATTACGGCTTCCTGACCCACTACCACTACATCCGCGAACTGGTCGCCGCCCTGGATCTCAAGGACGTGACCCTGGTGCTGCACGACTGGGGTGGCCCGATCGGTTTTCGTCTGGCGCAAAAGGAGCCACAGCGGGTGGCGCGGCTGTGCTTCATGGAGACCTTCCCGTTCACCTTCGACTGGGAGGAATTCCCCCTGGCGGCGCGGCCGTTGTTCTTCGCGTTCCGGCGCCGGCGGCTCTCCTACTGGCTGCTGCAGCGGCACAATCTGTTCGTGGAAATGGTGCTGCGCTTCAGCACCTTCCGCCATTTGCCGCGCAGCGTCATGGCCGCCTACCGGGCGCCCTTCCCGGACCCACGCAGCCGCTATCCAATCCGGGTGTTCCCCGGCGAGCTGCCGCTCAATGACCGGGACACCGAGGCGCGCCGCGCCATCGAGGAGATCGAGAACGGACTGGATAGCATGGCTCAGCCCATGCTGTTGCTGCATTTCCACCCCGGCGCGGTGCTCGGCCGCAGCCGCGTGGCCTGGCTGACCCAGCGCCTGCCTGACCTGGAGGTGGTGGACGGCGGGCGCGGCCTGCACTACGTGCCCGAGGACCGCCCGGAACGCATCGCCGAGGCCCTGGACGACTGGCTGCGCCGGCGGCTGCCGGAGCCGGTCCACGACAGCCCGCCGACGCCGGTGGTGGCCGCCGAGGACGACCGCTATGGCGGCCCTCTGACCTGGGCCTTCGCCGCCACCGAGCACGGCGACATGGTGGCGGCCTGGTCGCCCCAGGGGCTGGTGATGCTGAGCTTCGCCGACGACGCCGAGGACGGCCGTGCCCAGGTGGCGCGCCGCTTCCCCAAGGCCAGCCTGGAGGCCGGCCATGGCGACGCCATCCACGCCCTGCTGGCGGCCCCGGCGGAAACGCCCCTGCACCTGGTGGGCACCCCCTTTCAGCGCGCCGTCTGGCGCGCCCTGCTCGACATTCCCGCCGGCCAGACCCGCCACTACGGAGAACTGGCCCGCGCCCTGAACAGCCAGGCCCGGGCGGTGGGCAGCGCCGTGGGCAGCAACCGCATCGCCCTGCTGGTACCCTGCCACCGGGTGGTGCCCCGGGCCGGCGGCCTGGGCGGCTACCACTGGGGCGTGGCGCGCAAGAAGGCGCTGCTGGCCGCGGAAGGCGTCAAGGAACCCTGAATCGATGAATTTGCTGCACACCGGCCGCGACCTGCGCCGTATCAATCAACTGGCCGCGGTGCTGCTCAAGTACGGGTTCGCCGACATGCTGCGCCGCCTTGGCCTGGCGGCGCCGGTGGAACAGGCCGGCCGTCTGGTGCGCGCCGGCGGCGACCACCGCCTGCTGCGCATGGGCACCGCCGAGCGGCTGCGCCATGCCCTGGAGGAAATGGGCCCCACCTACGTGAAGCTGGGCCAGGTGCTGGCCACCCGGGTGGACCTGTTCCCGCCGGACTGGATCGACCAGTTCGAGCGCCTCCAGGACCGCGCCCGCCCGTTGCCCTTCGACAGCCTGCGCCCGGCGGTGGAGGCGGCCCTGGGCCGGCCCCTGGACCGGGTGTTCGCCAGCGTCGACGAGCAGCCCCTGGGGGTGGCCTCCATTGCCCAGGTGCACGGCGCCCTGACCCGGCGCGGCGACCGGGTGGTGATCAAGGTGCGCAAGCCCGGCATCGAGGCGATGATCCACTCCGATCTGCGGCTGCTGGACCAGCTCGCCAAGCTGGCCTCGGACAACTCCGAGGAACTGCGCCGCTACCGGCCGGTGGAGCTGGTGCGCGAATTCCGGCGCTCGCTGACCCGGGAGCTGGATTTCACCATCGAGGCGCGCAACGCGGAGCGCATCCGCCGCAATCTGCGCGCCTTCAAATGGCTCACCGTGCCGCGCGTGGACACCGCCCTGAGCAGCGCCTCCCTGCAGGTTCAGCAGCGCATCGAGGGCATCCCGGCCCGGGCCCTGAACCAGCTCGACGCCGCCGGCCTGGACCGGCCACTGATCGCCCGGCGCGGCGCCCTGGTGGCCTGGAAAATGGCCCTGGAGGACGGCTTCTTCCACGCCGACCCGCACCCCGGTAACTTCCTGATCCAGCCCGGCAACCGCATCGCCATGCTCGATTTCGGCATGGTCGGCAAGCTCAGCGACGGCCGCCGGGACCAGGTGGTGCGCCTGGTGCGGGCGGTGATCACCCGGGAATCGGAACACGCGGCGGCGGTGCTGGCCGGCTGGTCCGACGGCCAGCCGGTGCAGTTCGAGGCGCTGGTGGCGGACGTGGAGGACGTGGTCTCGCTGTACTACGGCCTGCCCCTGGCGCAGCTGGATCTGGGCGCCCTGCTGGCGGACATCACCGCCCTGATCCGCAACCACGGCCTGGTGCTGCCGGCGGACATCGCCCTGCTGCTCAAGGCACTGCTCACCCTGGAAGGGTTCGGCCGCCTGCTCAATCCGGATTTCGACCTGATCGAGGAAGCCCGGCCCCTGATGCAGCGGCTGGTGCGCCAGCGCTACTCGCCGCGCCGGCTGGCCCGCAGCCTGGGCCTGCGCGCCCTGGACATGGTGGACCGGGCCTATGCCCCGCCAATGGCCCCGGGCGCACCCCGGCCGGGCCAGGACGGCGGCCTGGACCCGCGCCATCTGGAAACCCTGGTGGCGCGCCTGGAGCGCGGCCAGTACCGCCAGGTGCAGACCCTGCTGGCCGCCGCCGCCCTGATCAGCGGCAGCCTGATGCTGGCCGGCCGGGTGCCGCCGGCGCCCTGGGGCATCTCCGTGCTCGGCGTGCTGTTATTATTGGCTGGCGGGCTGTGGTCCACGTGGTTACTCTGGGTCGCCCGCCGCCACCTGCGCGAATGGAAATGAATAAAAGGAGTATCGATACAATGAAACGTCTCGCCCTGCCCGCCCTGACGGTGCTGCTGCTGGCCGCCTGCGCCACCTCGCCTCTGGGCCGCCAGCAGTTTCTGTTGCTACCGGCCGCGGAGATGGACCAGATGGGGGTTCAGGCCTATTCCGAGATGAAGCAGGAGCAACCCACGGTCAGCGGTACCAAGGAGGCCCGCTACGTGCAGTGCGTGGCCAACGCCATCACCGCCGTGGTGGATTCCGACCAGCAGTGGGAAGTAACCGTGTTCAAGGACGATTCGGCCAACGCCTTCGCCCTGCCCGGCGGCAAGATCGGCGTGCACACCGGTCTGCTGAAGGTGGCCAAGAACCAGGACCAGCTGGCGGCGGTGATCGGCCACGAAGTGGGCCACGTGATCGCCCAGCACTCCAACGAACGCATGTCGATTCAGTATGCCACCCAGACCGGCACCCAGCTGGTGGCGGCCCTTGCCGGCGGCGACAGCGCCGAGAAACAGACCCTGATGGGCCTGCTGGGCGTGGGCGCCCAGTATGGCGTGCAGCTGCCGTTCAGCCGCAAGCACGAGGCGGAGGCGGACGTCGTCGGCCTGCAACTGATGGCGGAAGCCGGTTTCAACCCGGAACAGAGCGTCGATCTGTGGCGGAACATGGCGGCCGCCGGCGGCTCGGCGCCGCCGGAATTGCTGTCCACCCACCCCAGCAACGAAACCCGCATCCAAGGGCTGCAGGCGCGGCTGCCGGAAGTACGGCCGATCTACCAGCAGGCGCAGGCCGCGGGCCGTCGGCCGAACTGCGGCTAGAGTTCGAGGCGGCGGGGCTTACTGGTAGTAGGCGTTCTCGGTCACGGTGTGGTCGGTCTTGTCGCGCACCCCGGTAAGCTCGGGGAGCTGCTCCATCAGGGTCCGTTCCACGCCGTCCTTGAGGGTCACGTCCACCACCGAGCAACCCTGGCAGCCGCCGCCGAATTCGAGAATCGCCACGTTCTCCTCGGTGAGTTCCAGCAGCTGCACGTTGCCACCGTGGGCGGCCAGGTTCGGATTGATCTCGGCGTACAGAATGTAATTGATGCGCTCTTCCAGGGTGGCGTCCGGACTGATGTCCGGCACCCGGGACTTGGGCGCGCGGAAGGTCAGCTGGCCGCCCATGGAATCCTTCTTGAAGTCGATCACGGCGTCTTCCAGGTAGCGCACGCTCTTGCCTTCGATGAAGGCGTGGAAGCCGTCGTAATCGTAGCGCACGTCCTCGTCTTCCTGCTCGCCATCCGGGCAGTAGGCCATGCAGCACTCCGCGTGGGGGGTGCCGGGGCGTTCCACGAAAATACGCACGCCGATGCCGTCCTGATCCTGGCGGGACAGCAGGTCGCGCAGGTACTCCTGGGCGGAGTCTGTGATGCGGATAAGAGGTTCGGTCATGCCGATTCCCGGTTGCCACTTTCCTGACTATTTTAGTCAGGTACTCGCCGGTTGCAATGGGCGCACGCTATCACTGGGGTAGGACCGGCCTTTCTGCTAAGGTGCCCGCTTCCTTGGACCGGGACCCTTTCGATCCGTGCTACTCCGCAGCCGACGCATTCTCGCTCTGGCCCTGCCGATCATGGCCGCCATGGCCAGCCAGAGCCTGCTCAACCTGGTGGACGCCGCCATGGTCGGCAGCCTGGGCGGCAAGGCCCTGGCCGGGGTGGGCCTGGGCGGTTACGCCGCCTTCATGTCGATCAGCGTGGTGATCGGCCTGGGCGCCGGGGTCCAGGCCATGGTGGCGCGCCGCAAGGGCGAGCGCGCCGAGGCCCATTACGCGGTGCCGCTCAACGCCGGCCTGGTGCTCGGCTTCGCCCTGGCGGTGCCGATCTCGCTGCTGTTCTGGCTTGCCAGCCGGCCGGCCATGGGGCTGCTGGCCCCGGACGCGGAAGTGGCGCGCATCGGCAGCGCTTACCTGGACATGCGCCTGCTCAGCGTCTGGGCGGTGGCGATGAATTTCTGCTACCGGGGCTACTGGAACGGCATCAACCGCCCCCTGGTGTACATGCGCACCCTGGTGATCACCCATGTGATCAACGTGGCGCTGAGCTACTGTCTGATCTTCGGCCACCTGGGCCTGCCCGCCCTGGGCGCCGCCGGCGCCGGGCTGGGCACCAGCCTGGCGCTGTACATCGGCAGCGCCCTGTACCTGCTGCAGACCTGGCGCCATGGCCGCGCCCACGGCTTCCTGCGGGAGTGGCCGCCGGGACTCACCTTCCGCCATATCTTCCGGGTCAGCCTGCCCAACGGCGTGCAGCAGTTCTTCTTCGCCGGCGGCCTGACCCTGCTGTTCTGGGTGATCGGCCGGGTCGGCACCGAGGAAGTGGCGGTGGCGCACATCCTGATCACCCTGATTCTGTTCCTGATCCTGCCGGCCATCGGTCTGGGCCTGGCGGCGGCCTCCCTGGTGGGTCAGGCCCTGGGGCGCGGCGATCCGGACGACGCCTATCGCTGGGGCTGGGACGTGACCCGGGTGGCCATCGTGCTGCTGTTCCTGCTGGCCCTGCCCATGTGGCTGACGCCGGACTGGGTGCTGGGGCTGTTCCTCAAGCAGCCGGAGCTGGTGGAACTGGGCCGCCTGCCGCTGATGATCACCGGCCTGGCGATCTGCCTGGACGGCGTCGCCATCGTTTTCACCCAGGCGCTGCTGGGCGCCGGCGCGGCGCGCTCGGTGATGGTCGTCACCCTGGCGGTACAGTGGTTTTTCTTTTTGCCGCTGGCCTATATCATCGGGCCGGTGCTGGGTTACGGGTTGCTCGGCATCTGGCTGGCCCAGGCGGTGCAGCGGCTGATCACCTCGCTGCTGCTGTGTGGGCTGTGGCTCAAACGGGGCTGGGCCGGCATTGAATTGTGACCCGTCCGATCGCCGTTTGAGGTAACCATGAGCAACAACAACGAGCAAAAAGACCCGGATCAACGTCCCCGTTTCATTCAGGTGGTGCACAGCGTGCTGGCCGCCATTTTCGGCGTGCAGAGCGGCGCCAACCGGGAACGGGACTTCCAGAAGGGCAAGGCCGGTGACTACATCGGCGTCTACGTGGTGGTGGTGGTGGCCATCGTCATCGGCATGTTCATCGTCGTCAACATGGTGCTCAGCGCCGCCCAGGGCGTCTGATCCGCCCCGCCCTGCCCCGCCCGCTTATGCACCGAACGCCTAGAGATATAGCAATATATTTCTTTTAAGTATAAGCGGGCTTTGCTACATTCCCGCCCAAATCCGATGGGTAAAGAGATTACTCTTTACGAATCAATGCATTAAACAGTGCGCAACGGTATCTCATGTACGTTTATCAGGATTACGATCAACGGCTTCTGGAAGAGCGGGTAGCCCAGTACCGCGACCAGACCCGGCGCTATCTGGCCGGCCAGTTGAGCGAGGACGAATTCCTTGCCCTGCGCCTGCAGAACGGCCTCTATATCCAGCGCTACGCGCCCATGCTGCGTATCTCGGTGCCCTACGGGATGCTGTCCAGCGCCCAGTTGCGTACCCTGGGCGGCATCACCCGGGATTATGACAAGGGCTTCGCCCACGTCAGTACCCGCCAGAACATTCAGCTCAACTGGCCCCAGGTGGAGGAAGTTCCGGACATCCTCGCCGAGCTGGCCAAGGTGCAGATGCACGCCATCCAGACCAGCGGCAACTGCATTCGCAATATCACCACCGACGAGTACGCCGGCGTCAATCCCCACGAAGTGGAGGATCCCCGCCCCTGGTGCGAGATCATCCGTCAGTGGTCCACCTTCAACCCGGAATTCGCCTACCTGCCGCGCAAGTTCAAGATCGCGGTGAACGCGGTACCGGACGCGGACCCGGCGGTGATCGGCGTGCACGACATCGGCGTGCAGGTGGTGCATGGCGACGACGGCGAAACCGGTTTCCAGGTGTGGGCCGGCGGCGGCCTGGGCCGCACGCCGATGACCGGCGCCCTGATCGGCGAGTTCGTGCCCTGGCGGCACCTGCTCGCCTACCTGGAAGCGATCCTGCGGGTGTACAACAAGTACGGCAACCGGGACAACAAGTACAAGGCGCGCATCAAGATCCTGGTGAAGGCACTGGGTCCGGAACGGTTCCGCGAACTCACCGAGGCGGAATTCGCCGAGCTCAAGGACGGCTCCATGACCCTCACCGAGGACGAAGTGGCGCGCATCCGCGAATGCTTCACCGCCCCGGCCTACCGGGACGGCCAGGACACCGGCGCCGTGGACCGGGCCCTGGACGAAAACCGCGCCTTCAACCGCTGGTACCACACCAACACCCGGGCCCATAAGCACGATGGCTACCGGGCGGTAACCGTGAGCCTGAAGAAAACCGGGCGCATCCCCGGTGACATCAGCGACGAGCAGTTCGAGAAACTGGCGGACCTGGCGGACCGCTTCAGCTTCGGCGAGGTGCGCAACACCCACCAGCAGAACATGGTGCTCGCCGACGTGGCCAAGGACGATCTGTTCGCCCTCTGGAAGGAACTGGACGCGCTCGGCTTCGCCACTCCCAACCTGGGCCTGCTCACCGACATCGTGGCCTGCCCCGGCGGCGACCTGTGCGCCCTGGCCAACGCCAAGTCCGTGCCCGTCGCCGAAGGCATCCAGCGCCGCTTCGACGACATCGACTACGTGCACGATCTGGGCCCGCTGGACATCAACATCTCCGGTTGCATGAACGCCTGCGGCCACCACCACATCGGCCATATCGGCATTCTCGGCGTGGACAAGAAAGGCAAGGAGTTCTACCAGATCACCCTGGGCGGCCGTGGCGACAAGGTGTCGCGCATCGGCGAGAAGATGGGCCCGTCCTTCGAGTCCCACGAGGTCACCGATGTGATCGAGAAGATCATCAACACCTACGTGGACCGTCGCCTGGAGAACGAGCCCTTCATCGACACCTACGAGCGCATCGGCATGGACCCGTTCAAGGAGAGCGTCTATGGCTAACGCCACCCCCGAGCGGGTCATCCTCGACGGCGAGATCGTCGACAATACCTGGGTGCGTTTCGACGCCGACCAGCTGGAAGCGGACGGCCTGCCCGACGGCGGCGCGGGGATCGTGCCGCTGGCCTACTGGAAGGCCCACCGCGACACCCTGCTGGAACGCAACGATCCGGTGGGCGTGTGCCTGGAGCCCGGCGAGGAGCCGGCGGACCTGGCCGAGGACCTGCCCCGGCTGTCGCTGGTGGCGGTTCACTTCCCGGCGTTCAAGGACGGCCGTGGCTACTCCTACGCCCGGGAACTGCGTACCCGCTACCGCTTCGAAGGCGAGGTGCGCGCGGTGGGCGACGTGCTTCAGGACCAGCTGTTCTATCTGCACCGGGTGGGCTTCAACGCCTTCGAGGTGCGCGCCGACCGGGACATCGAGGAAGCGCTGGAGAACGGCCTGCGGCCCTTCACCGTGACCTACCAGGGCGACGTGCACGACCCGCGCCCGATTTACCAGCGCCGGCCGGCCTAGATCGCGGCTAATGCGGTATGCCGCCCGGCCGCTCCTAGCGCATTCTACTGCTGTAGGAGCGGCCGGGCCGGACTCCGCGCCCCCTTCTGATTCACTTCTTGCGCAGTAACCAGGAGGTGCGCGTCAGCACCCCCAGCCGCCCCAGGCGCACCGCCTTGCTGGCGCGATCCCCGAACCAGCGCTGGCGCACCATCAACAGCAGCAAGCCCACCGAGATCACCCCCAGGAAGCCCAGGAACCACCAGAACGCGTTGGGGTCCTCGACGCCCGGCATGCCGCCGATGTTGATGCCGAACAACCCGGTGAGAAAGCCCAGGGGCAGAAAGATGGCACTGATGATCGCCAGCAGGTACATGCGATCGTTGATCGCCTCGTTCTGCACCGAGAACACCTCTTCCTGAAGCAGCGTGGCCTGGTCCCGGGCGGCGTCCAGGTCCTCCACCAGGCGGGTCAGGCGATCGCCGGCCTCGCGGATCAGTTCGGCGTCGTCCCGGCTCAGGCGGGCATCGCCCTGCAGGCGGTTGATCGCCTCGCGCTGCGGGGCCAGGTAGCGCCGCAGCGCGATGGCGCGGCGGCGCACGCCGCTGATGGCATGGGTCAGGGCCCGGTCCGGGGAGTGCTCCAGGGCGTCGGAGCACTCGCCCACCAGATCCTCGAGACGCTCGATCACGTCTTCCATGCGCCAGGTCAGGCCGTCCACCAGCCAGGCCAGCAGCTCCGAGCCGGACGCCGGCCCCTCGCCCTTGAGCAGGCCCTCGCTGATTTCGGTGACGGTGAACAGCTGCCGCTTCTGGGTGCTGATGATCAGGTTGTCCTTGAGCCACAGCCGGATGGCGATCATGTCCTCCGGACGGGCGTCCGGGTACAGGTTCACGCCGCGCAGGTAGACCAGCAGGCCGCCGCCCACCTCCGCCGCCCGCGGGCGGGTATCCGGGGTGACCAGGGCCTCGGCCACGGCATCGGGAATGGACGGCTGCGCCAGCAGCCACTGGTGGGCGTCCTCGGCGGTGTAGTCCAGGTGCACCCAGACCGGCGCCCGGCGTTCGGGCAACCGCTCACCGAGAACGAACGGCTCGGCACCGCCGGCACCGTCCAGCTGCAGGGCCAGTTTGGCCCAGGGGGGATTCTCGGCCACCGGAGGTCTCCTGGCTCAGTCCGCGACCTTGACGACCACGCGCCCGCGCACCCCGCCTTTGAGAATGCGGCCGAACCAGTCCGGCAGCTGATCGCGGGTGACCTCGGCGGCTTCCAGCTTGGCCAGCTCCGGGCGCCAGTCGCTGGCCAGCAGCTGCCACATCTGCTGCTTGACCTCGCAGGGCAGCTCCACGCTGTCCACGCCCAGCAGGTTGACGCCGCGCAGGATGAACGGGAACACGGTGGCGTTCTCCAGCTTGGGGGAGCCCGCCAGGCCGCAGCAGGCCGCGCTGCAGCCGTACTTGAGGCCCTTCAGCGCGCTTACCAGGGCGTCGCCGCCGACGCAGTCCACCACCCCGGCCCAGCGCGGCTTGAGCAGCGGCTTGTCGAGGCCTTCCAGGAGCGCGTCCCGGTCCAGAATGTCGGCGGCGCCCAGTTCGCGCAGCCAGTCATGGGCGTCCGCCTTACCGGTGACCGCCACCACGGTGAAGCCGAGCCGCGACAGGATCGAGACCGCGGTGCTGCCCACCCCGCCGGTGGCGCCGGTGACCAGCACCTCGCCCTGCTCCGGCTGCAGACCGGTGTCCAGCAGCGCCTCCACGCACAGCGCGGCGGTCAGGCCGGCGGTGCCCAGCAGCATGGCGTCCCGGGGGCTCAGATCGGCGGGCAGCGGCGCCAGCCATTCGGCGGGCACGCGGATGTAATCGCCGTAGCCGCCGGCGGTGTTCATGCCCAGGTCATAGCCGGTGCAGATCACCGCGTCGCCGGGGCTGAAGGGGCCGGCACCGGCCTCCTCCACCACGCCCACGGCGTCGATGCCGGGGGTGTGCGGGAACGAGCGGGTGACGCCCTTGTTGCCGCTGGCGGACAGGGCGTCCTTGAAGTTGAGCGACGACCAGGCCACCCGCACCAGCACCTCGCCCTCGGGCAGGTCGGTGAGTTCCCGTTCGCCCACGTGGCTGCGGTAGCCGTCGTCGGTCTTTTCCGTGATCAGTGCCTTGAAACCCATGGGGGTCCGCTCCTTTGGTCGGGCATCAATGGAGCTGGCGCTGGCTGCCCCGGTGCCAGAAACGGTCGATCAGACGCTGCGCCGCGCCTTCCAGGGAAAAACCCAGTTTGTCCGCCAGCTTGCGCTTGTATTCCCAGTTCAGCTCGTAAATGTCCAGGTGCTCCTTGCGCCCTTGCAAGTATTCATCACTGGTCATGATGTCGTCCACCAGGCCCAGGTCCCGGGCGCGGGTGCCGAACCAGTGCTCGCCGGTGGCCACGGTATCGATGTCCAGGGTGCGGCGGTGCTCGCGCACGAAGCTCTTGAACAGCTGGTGGGTTTCCTCCAGCTCTTCCTGGAATTTCTCGCGGCCCTTGTCGGTGTTCTCGCCGAGCATGGTGAGGGTGCGCTTGTACTCGCCGGCGGTCATCAGCTCCACGTCCACGTCGTTTTTTTGCAGCAGACGGTGGAAATTGGGGATCTGGGCGACCACGCCGATGGAGCCGATCACCGCGAACGGCGCGCACAGAATGCGGTCGCCGATGCAGGCCATCATGTAACCGCCGCTGGCGGCCACGCGGTCCACCGCCACGGTCAGCTTCAGGCCCCGGCCACGCAGGCGGCGCAGCTGGGAGGCCGCCAGGCCGTAGCTGTGCACCAGGCCACCGGGGCTTTCCAGACGCAGCAGCACTTCGTCGTCCTTGTTCGCCACTTCCAGCACCGCGGTGATTTCACGGCGCAGCCGCTCCACGTCGCTGGCCTGGATGTCGCCGTCGAAATCGAGCACGAACAGGCGCGGCTTGTTCTTCGCCTCGGCACCGGCCTTCTTGCGTTGCTTGGCCTTGGCCTTCTCTTCCTTGCGCTTTTTCTTGGCGTCCGCCTTGCGCTCCTCGGCGGGCAGCACCTGGTGGCTGATGCTGTCGCGCAGATCCTCGAAATCCTCGTTGAGGTTGCGTACCCGCAGCTCCCCGTCCCGGGGCGCGCGCTGGCGGTTGCGCATGGCGGTGGCGGCGATGCCCGCCACCACAATCAAAATCGCCACCACGAGGGTGGCGACCTTGGCGAGGAACATGCCGTACTGATAAAGAAAATCGATCACCGTGTCCGTTACCCGTCCTGTTTATTGCCAGCCCGCCACGGCGCGTTGGGCGCTGCCGTTGAGCGGTCGTCCGATCAAGCCACCCGCCGGCGGCACGGTCACCTCGAAGATGGCGCCGTCCGCCATGGGCAGATAAGCCGCGCTACCATAGCGCGCATCGACCAGGAAACTCCAGCCCTCGCGGGCCTGGCGCCACACGTCCATGCCCAGGGGCTTCTGGCTCAGGCTGTACACGGTGCGTTCCTTGGAGCGCTCGTCCTCCAGGGCGAAGTAACGGCCCTGGATGCGGTCGAGCTGATAGCCGGGTTTCAGACCCAGCAGCGTGAACGGGGTTTTCCATTTGACGATGCGGGCGTCCAGCTGCCACTGGTCGCCGTTGAGGCGGAAGTCCTCGCTGCCGCCGTCCTCGCGGGTGACGGTGGCGATGTAGCTCTGCTCACCGGTGGCGCGGAAGCTGATGGTGGCCACCGGGGTTTCCTCGTTGAGCTCGTGGAAGCTGTAGAGATTGAGCGCCACCAGCACCAGATAGACCGCCAGCGCCACCAGCACCAGGCCGGCGGAGCCCTTGATCCACTGCCATACCCATTTGTGGCGAAGCAGCACCCAGGCGCCCACCAGAACCAGGACCAGGCTCACCGCCAGGATCAGAAAAGGCGCCACGCTGAAACTCATCGGTTGTCCCGCCAGTGGTCGATCAGGGTCCGGGCGATGCTGCCCGGCGGAGGAATGTCCGGCAGCTCGCTGTAATGGAACCAGCGGGCATCGGTGATCTCGTCATCGTCGATGCGGATTTCGCCGCCGGCGTAGTCGGCGTGAAAGCCCAGCATCAGGGAATGGGGAAACGGCCAGGACTGGCTGGCGAAGTAGCGCAGCTCGCCCAGCGTCACCCCGCTCTCTTCCATCACTTCCCGGCGTACCGCCTGCTCGGCGGTCTCCCCGGCCTCCATGAAGCCGGCCAGGCAGGAATAGAAGCCTTCCGGGAAGCGCGCCGAGTGGCCCAGCAGAGCGTGGTCGCCGTCGGTGACCAGGGCGATGATGCAGGGGGTGATGCGCGGGTACTGCCGGTAGTCGCAGGCCGGGCAGACCATGGTCAGCTCGGTGGCATGGGGCTCGGTGGGCGTGCCGCAACGGCTGCAGAACCGATGGTTGTAGCGCCAGCTGATCACCTGCAGGGCGCGGGCGGCCATGGTGAACAGGGCCTCGTCCATCTGCCCCAGCAACTGGCGCAGGGACAGCGGATACAGCGGCCGGTCGGCCAGCTCGTGGTCGGCCTGAAGGCATACATAGCAGGGCTCGTCGCGCAGCAGGCCGAGGAAACGGTAATCCGGGTGTCCCCGGAGCAGAAAGGCGGGCAACCGCGGGATGCCCGGTCCGGGATGTTGCTCGGTATCCACGCACAGCTGTTGCTCGTGGATCACGAACACCCAGGCCTCGTCCGCCCGGGAAGGTTCCGGGGCGGACAGGTCCATGGGGTTCGGGGTGTCAGCCATTCGGGTTCTCCGTCGCCGGGTACCCGAGCTCGGCCACCGCCTGTTCGGCCACGTCGAGCACCCCTTCGCCAATCGGTTTCTGTTCTTCCATGCTCTCCAGATAATAATCAATGCCCGTGAGAGCGTCGGCAAGGGTTTCCATGGCCGGCTGGGTCGGCGGTTCATCGCCGTTGAGCAGCTTCTCCTCGATGTGTCGGCGGCAGGCGGCGATCACCCGGCAGGCCCGCTCCAGCTCCAGGAACATGAGCCCCCCGCAGATGGTGGCGAAGGTGCCGGGCAGGTTGGTGATGTGCATCGGGTCCCACTGGTTTTCCATGAAGCTGGCCAGGGAGCGCTTGGCCAGCGCCAGGCCGGCGCGGCACTCCCCCACCACCGTCATGCGGGCGTCGTCCAGCTGGTAGAGGGAGATATTGGCGTTGGTGGCGTCACGGCGCACGTCGTCGCTGGGCGCCAGGCTGCGCTCCAGGCTGGCCACGGTGTTCTCGGCGGCGAGCAGGTCGTCCACCAGGGCGTGGAAGTCGACGCTGTCCACTTCGGTGTCCGCCGGCCAGTCGGCGATCGCCCCGGCGCGCTCGCGCAGGGCCGTGGCTTCCTGTTCCTTGCCGACCATTTCCAGGGTGCTGGCGACCCGGCGCAGGCCGCCGGCCACGGCACCGTAATCGGTGTCGGCGACGCCCTGGGCGGCCAGGTCCAGGGTGTCCTTGATCTGGTTGATCTCGTCCTTCAGGGCGCCGGCCACGGAGCGGATCACCGAGCCCCGGGAGCCGGTCATCAGGGCCAGTTCCCGCTGCAGATCGGCGTCGGTGATGCGACCGCCGACACCGAACACCCGGCGGACTTCCGCCGCCGCCGGGGTGGACCCGGATCCGAGGCTGGCCAGGAACAAGCTCTCCTTGATCAGCAGCAGCGGCGCTTCCTGGGCCAGGGCCCGCTCGCCGTCGTACACCAGCTTCTTGAGCTGGCGGTCGTACTGGGCCAGCAGCGCCTTGCGCGCCGGGGTGATCACCATGCCGTCGGTGGCCAGGCTTTCCGTGGCGGCCCGCGCCACCCACCAGAACCGGCTCAGCGGGCAGTCGCCGCACAGGGCATCCACCCGCTGCAGGGCGCGAGCCATGAGCTTGAGATGGGCGTCCCGGCTCTGGCCGCGCAGCAGGCCCAGCAGGCCCACCTGGTACATGTGGCGCAGGCGCCGGCCCTGGGACGCGAGCGCGGACGGGTCCCCCGCCGGCGGCACCGGGTCCCGGGCCCGGGACAGATCGACGCTGAAGAAATGGCTTTCCTGGATCAGGGACTTGCCGCCGGCGCGGCGCAGCTCGTTGATGCCGCCGATCAGCATCTCCGGCATGGCCCGGTCCTTGAGCTGGACGTATTCGAAATAGCGCCCGAGCAACACGATGGCATTGCCCAGGGCCTGCACCAGCACCCGGTCGTGCTGGCGCTTGAGGGCCTCGGTGGCCAGCTCCATCTCCTCGCTCATCAAGGTGGCGGCGCTCAGTTCCAGCACCTGGGAAATACCGCGCAGTTGATGGAAGGCGCTGGCGCACTGGTCCAGGACGGCGGCATCGCCGCGGTCCTCGGCGAACGCCTCGAGGCTTGCCTCGGCTTCGCTGAGCGTGGTGTCGATGGCCTCCTTCAGGAAGGTCAAGGAGGTGGTATTGGTGATGGCGACCATGCGTTACGAAACCCCTGGTGAAAATTATCCCCGGCCGGCCCGAACGCGCCCCGAAAAGGGCGCGAAAGGCGCGGCAAAACCCCGTTCAAGCGGCGTTTTCACTTTCTCACGGCCTTCAACAATGCGTCAACTTTCAACTCTAAGCAACTGATTCCTCGGCATATTGTTAACCCCTGCACAGCGGAAAACCGGCCCCGCGCCTTGATCCGGAGCAAAGCGCGGGCACCGCGCCCTGTACCCGGGCAAAGGAAGTGCTTATTATTGCGCCGCCCATCCGAGGCCAACTCATAAATAAGCAGGAAGAGCCATGTCCGCCCAACTCGGCCGTGCCTTCGGTCAGAATTTCCTGGGGCAAGCCCCCGCCTGGTACAAGTACACCATCGTCGCCTTTCTGATCGCCAACCCGATCGTGGTCTGGACATTGGGGGAAGTCGCCGCCGGCTGGTTGCTGCTGGCGGAGTTCATTTTCACCCTGGCCATGGCGCTCAAATGCTACCCGCTGCAGCCCGGCGGCCTGCTGGCCATCGAGGCCCTGCTGATCGGCCTGACCACCCCGGCCACGGTGTTGCACAAGGTGGAGGGCAACCTGGAAGTGCTGCTGCTGTTGATCTTCATGGTGGCCGGCATCTTCTTCCTCAAGGATCTGCTGCTGTACATGTTCACCCGGCTGTTGCTGGGGGTGCGCTCCAAGATGCTGCTCAGCCTGCTGTTCTCCATTGCCGCGGCGGTGCTGTCCGCCTTCCTGGACGCGCTCACCGTCACCGCGGTGGTGATCGCGGTGTGCACCGGCTTCTACGGCATCTACCACAAGGTGGCCTCGGGCAAGAATTTTCAGCAAAAACACGATCATGGCGACGACACCGCCGTGGAGGAGCTGCACCGCGAGGACCTGCGGCGCTTCCGCGCCTTCCTGCGCAGCCTGCTGATGCACGCCGCCGTGGGCACCGCCCTGGGCGGCGTCTGCACCCTGGTGGGCGAACCCCAGAACCTGCTGATCGCCACCAAGGCGCAATGGGAATTCGGTGAGTTCTTCCTGCGCATGGCGCCGATCAGCCTGCCGGTGCTGGTGTCCGGCCTGCTCACCTGTCTGTTCCTGGAATGGAGCGGCAGCTTCGGCTACGGCGAGGAGATTCCGGAAAAGGTCCAGGCGATCATGCGCCAGTCCGCCCTGGAGCAGGAAAGCCGTCGCACCACCCGGGACAAGGTGAACCTGGTGGTACAGGGCCTGATCGCCGTCTGGCTGGTGGTGGGCCTGGCCACCCACGCCGCCCCGGTGGGCCTGGTGGGTCTGAGCGTGATCATCCTGGCCACCGCCTTCTGCGGCATTATCGAGGAGCACCGCCTGGGCGCGGCGTTCGAGGAAGCGCTGCCGTTCACCGCCCTGCTCACCGTGTTCTTCGCGGTGGTGGCGGTAATCGCCGACCAGCAGCTGTTCGCGCCGGTGATCGAATACGTGCTGTCCCTGGAACGCGACGCCCAGGGCTCCGCCTTCTATCTGGCCAACGGCGTGCTCTCGGCGGTGTCCGACAACGTCTTCGTGGCCTCGGTGTACATCGACGAGGTGGCCCTGGCGCTGGTCAACAACGAGATCAATCGCGACACCTTCGACCTGCTGGCCGTGGCCATCAACACCGGCACCAACATTCCGTCCGTGGCCACCCCGAACGGCCAGGCCGCCTTCCTGTTCCTGCTCACCTCCGCCCTGGCGCCGCTGGTGCGGCTGTCCTACGGGCGCATGGTGGTGATGGCCCTGCCCTACACCATCGTCATGAGCCTCACCGGCCTGCTGATGACCGCCGTGGCCCTGGAGCCGGCCACCGAGTACATGTACGAGAACGGCTGGATCGAGCACCACCAGCCCAGCGAGTTGGACATGGACGCGGATACCACGCCGCACCATTGAACGGCGATTAGCCTTCCAACTCTTCCCACAGCGTGCGCTGGCCGTTCTTGTCGGCGATGGCGGCCAGCTTGGCGCGGTGCCGCTCGGCGTCGCCCTGGTCGGCCCGCACCACCGCCAGACGGGGGCGGTCGGCGGCCAGCCGGCGGATCGCCTCGGCCACCCCGGCGCCGTCGTCGGCGCCCTCGGCGCCCAGGGACAGCCGGGTCTGGCCGCCGGTCATGGCCAGGTAGACATCGGCCAGAATCTCCGCGTCCAGCAGCGCGCCGTGCAGTTCCCGGTGGCCGTTGTCCACGTCATAGCGGCGGCACAGAGCATCCAGGCTGTTCTTCTGGCCCGGGTGCAGGTCGCGGGCCAGCTTGAGGGTATCGAGCACGCCACAGGCGTCCGCCACCGTGCCCCACTCACGCCCCAGCCGCTTCAGTTCATGGTCCAGAAAGCCCACGTCGAAGGGCGCGTTGTGAATCACCAGCTCGGCGCCACGCACGAAGTCCATGAATTCCTTGGCGATCTGATCGAAAGTGGGCTTGTCCGCCAGGAATTCCGTGGTGATGCCGTGCACCTCCAGGGCGCCTTCGTCGATATCACGCTGCGGATTGATGTACAGGTGCAGGTTGTTGCCGGTGAGGCGGCGGTTTTCCACCTCCACGCAGCCGATCTCGATCACCCGGTGCCCGGATTGAGGGTCCAGGCCGGTGGTTTCGGTATCCAGTACGATCTGTCTCATGCCCGTGCCTTCATCTCATCGATGCCGCGATTGGCGAGCTGGTCGGCCCGCTCGTTCTCCGGGTGGCCGCTGTGGCCCTTTACCCAGTGCCAGCGCACCCGGTGGCGGGCGGCGGCCTGGTCGAGGCGCATCCACAAATCCTGGTTGACCACCGGCTTCTTGGCGGCGGTTTTCCAGCCCCGCTTTTTCCAGTTGGCCATCCATTCGGTGATGCCCTTGCGCACGTACTGGGAGTCCGTGGTCAGACGCACCTCGCATTCCTCGCGCAGGGCCTCCAGGGCCTGGATGGCGGCCATCAGTTCCATGCGGTTGTTGGTGGTGTGCGGCTCGCCGCCGTGCAGTTCCTTTTCGCTCTTGCCGTGGCGCAGCACGGCGCCCCAGCCACCGGGCCCCGGGTTGCCCCGGCAGGCGCCGTCGGTGAATATCTCTACCTGCTTCAAGAATTACTCCGTATTCCGTTCCTGCCGCCAGCGGGCCACCGGCACCGACACCACCGTGGGGCGCTGGCGGCTGAAGGCGCGCTGCGGCGCCAGCGGTCGCATCATCGCCGCGCGCTTGCGCGCCACCAGCAGATAGACCCCGCCGAAACGCCACCACAGACGCCGCCCCAGCCATTCCAGCCAGCGCAGGCGCGCCCGGCCCCGATCGGCCAGCGGCAGATTATAGAAGCCGCCGGCCAGGCCTTCGACCTCGAAGCCCAGCACATGCAGCCAGTCACTGACCCGGTAGGGTCGGAAGTAGCGTCCGTTCCAGCCCGGCCGCCCGTCACCGCCGCGCAGCCAGCGCGCCAGCCCCAGCGGACTCAGCGGATGAAAGCCAAGCACCGCGATCACCCCGCCCGGGGCGACGCAGCGGGCCGCTTCGCGCAGCACCTGATGGGGATTGTCCTGGAATTCCAGGCCGTGATGCAGCAGCACCACGTCGACGCTGTTCTTGGCCACCGGCAAGGCCAGGGGGCAGGCCTCCAGCCGCACCGGCCGGGTGCCGTGGTCATCCTCGGCGGCCGGCTCCGGGCCGCCGCCCAGATGCACCGGGTTCACGGCGCAGCGCCAGGGCAGCCGGATGCCGGCCAGCATGTCGCGGCCGCGGCCGCCACTGATTTCCATGGCGCGCTGGCCCACCAGCTTGGGCAGCCAGTCCGCCAGCATGGTCCGTTCCGCGTCCAGCACCGCCTGGCCGGCTTCACTCTCCAGCCAGGCATCGAAGCGCCGCGTCATGTCGTCGGGCTGGCGACGGAACGGGGAACGGGAAAGCGGAGGCAGTTGCATTTCTGACATTCTCCCTGCCGACTGTTAGCATCGGGGCACCCCAAGCACAGAGTAACACGTCATGCTGCAAGCCCCTACGGCGATTCCCGCCTTCTCGGACAACTACATCTGGGCGATTCACGACGGCGCCCACTGCGTGGTGGTGGACCCCGGCGACCCGGCCCCGGTGGAAGCCTGGCTGGCCCGCGAGGGCCTGACCCTCAGCGCCTTGCTGATCACCCATCACCACCCGGACCACGTGGGCGGCGTGAGCGCCCTGTGCCGCGACCGGGACATTCCGGTGTACGGTCCGGCCCGGGAAACCATCCCGGAAATGGACCACCCGCTGCGTGATGGCGACCGGGTGCGCCTGGCCACGCCGGACCTGGAACTGGAGGTGATCGACGTACCCGGCCACACCCTGGGGCACATCGCCTTCCACGCCCCGGAACAGGGCTGGCTGTTCTGCGGCGACACCCTGTTCGCCGGCGGCTGTGGCCGGCTGTTCGAGGGCACCCCGGAGCAAATGCACCATTCACTGACCCGCCTGGCCGGCCTGCCCGAGCAGACCCTGGTGTTCTGCGCCCACGAGTACACCCTGGCCAATCTATCCTTCGCCGCCACCGTGTCCCCGGAGGACGCCGCCGTGGCCGAACGCCTGGCCCGGGTCCGTGAATTGCGCGATCAGAACACCATCACCCTGCCCTCCACCGTGGGCGAGGAGAAACGCACCAACCCCTTCCTGCGCGCCGCCGAGCCGGCCCTGCGCCAGGCCTGCGAGCGTCATTTTGGCGAGCGCCCGGACACCCCGGTGGCCGGTTTCGCCGCCCTGCGCCGCTGGAAGGATTCCGCCTGAACGGCCGGGGACAGGAAAAAACGGCACGAATATGGCATTGTGATGTCCATCGAATTTCCGGGGGAGCGCATCGCGGCGGCGGTCTTTTTTCTTGCCCCGTGCGGGGGCGATGCCTAGAATCCACGTAAAATTTCGCTCGTATATTGTTGTTATGAATAAACTTCTGGGTTGCGTGGCCTTGGGGCTCACGCTTTTGGGGAGTGGCTGTGCCCTGGCGCCTTCCGGGCCGGCTTCGTCGGATCAATCATCCTCCCGCCAGGTGGACGAGCTGCCGCCCATGCCGGCGGCGGAACCGTCCCTGGAGGATCCCGAGCTGGCCAACGGCATGGCCGAACCGGAACCGCGCAATCCGGATCACGCCGGCCAACCGGACCGGGATCTGTGGCAGCGCATCCGCGCCGGCTATGGCCTGGACCTGAACGTGGACAATGATCGGGTGCGCGCCCAGCGCGAGTGGTACGCCCGCCATCCGTCCTACTTCACCCGCGTCACCACCCGCTCGGAACGCTACCTGCACTTCATCGTGGAAGAAGCGGAAGCGCGGGACATGCCCCTGGAGCTGGTGATGCTGCCGGTGGTGGAAAGCGCCTTCGACCCGTTCGCCTATTCCCACGGCCGCGCCGCCGGCCCCTGGCAGTTCATCCCCTCCACCGGCAAGTATTTCGGCCTGGACCAGACCTGGTGGTACGACGGCCGCCGCGACATCAAGCGCTCCACCCGCGCCGCCCTGGATTATCTGCAGAAGCTGTCGGCCCGCTTCGACGGCGACTGGCTGCTCGCCCTGGCCGCCTACAACGCCGGCGGCGGCACCGTGTCCCGGGCCCGTCGCCACAACAAGGAAGCCGGCGAGCCGCTGGACTTCTGGCACCTGAACCTGCCCCGGGAAACCACCGCCTACGTGCCCAAACTGCTGGCGGTGGCGCAGATCGTGCGCGAGCCGGAACGCTACGGCGTGACCCTGCATCCCATCGACGACGAGCCCTACTTCGCCTCCGTGGACGTCGGCGGCCAGATTGATCTGGCCCAGGCCGCCAGCCTGGCGGGCATTTCCACCGAGGAGCTCTACCTGCTCAATCCGGCCTTCAACCGCTGGGCCACCGCCCCGGACGGCCCCACCGATCTGCTGGTGCCGGTGGGCCAGGCCGATGACTTCCGCGAGCGACTCGCCGCCCTGCCCGCCGAGCAGCGCATGCGCTGGCTGCGCTACACCATCCAGCGCGGCGATTCACTGGGCCTGATCGCCAAGCGTCACCGCACCACGGCGGCGGTATTGCGCGACATCAACGATCTGCACGGCAACACCATCATCGCCGGGCGCACCCTGCTGATCCCGGAGCCGGCGGCGGACCAGTACGCCCTCAGCGCCGATGCCCGCCTGGCCAAGCAGCAGGGCCGCGAGCGTGACGGCCGCCAACGCGTCGACCACCGGGTAGCCGCCGGCGACACCCTCTGGGAACTGGCGCGCAGCTATGACGTCAGCGTGCGTGCCCTGGCGCGCTGGAACAACATGGCTCCCGGCGACCCGCTGCGAGTGGGCCAGACCCTGGCGGTGTGGACCGAGAACGGCCCGGCCGCGCCGGCCGGCGCCGATCGCCAGGAGATGATCCGCAAGGTGCGCTACTCCGTGCGTCGCGGTGACTCCCTGTACGCCATCGCCGACCGCTTCAACGTGTCCGTGAGCCAGATCCGCGACTGGAACAACGGCGTGCAAGGCAACCGCTACCTGCAACCCGGCGACCGCCTGACCCTGTACGTGGACGTACGCAGCGCGCCCTGAACTTCCGGCGGCGCGCGCAGTCCGGGTATTGGTGAATAACACGGCCTGGGCTATGGTGACGCCACCGGCCCTTTTCAGGAGTCCACAATAACGATGACAGGCGCTATGCGGTCCCTTGCTACCCTCCTCCTTCTGATGCCGGCCGTGCTGGCCGGCCCGGCCCGGGCGGACGTGATCACCGCCCATGCCATCGCCATGCACGGCGAGCCGAAATACGGCCCCGGCTTCGAGCACTTCGACTACGTCAACCCGGATGCCCCCAAGGGCGGCAGCCTGCGCCTGCACGAGCTGGGCGGTTTCGACAATTTCATGCCCTGGCTGCCCAAGGGCACCGCCGCCAGCGGCGTGGAGGGTTACCTGTTCGAGAGCCTGCTGACCCGCAGCCTGGACGAGCCGTTCACCGAGTACGGCCTGCTGGCGGAGAAGGTGGAGTACCCGGAGGACCGCTCCTGGGTCACCTTCACCTTGCGCCCGGAAGCACGCTTCGCCGACGGCCAGCCGGTGCGCGCCGAGGACGTGGCCTGGACCTTCCGCCAGCTGCGCGAGGAAGGCGCGCCCTTCTACGCCTACTACTACGGCGACGTGGAAAAGGTGGAGGCCCTGTCCGAGCGTAAAGTGAAATTCACCTTCAAACCCGGCGACAACCGGGAGCTGGTGATGATCGTCGGCCAGTTGCCGGTGATGCCCAAGCACTACTGGGACGACAAGACCTTCGCCGACGCCACCCTGGAACCGCCCATGGGCTCCGGCCCCTACCGGATCAAGAGCTTCAAGCCCGGCAAGCAGGTGGTCTACCAGCGCCGCGACGATTACTGGGGCAAGGATCTGCCGGTGATGCGGGGGCGCTACAACTTCGACCAGGTGATCTACGAATACTACCTGGATGAAACCGTGGCCCTGGAGGCCTTCAAGCGCGGCGACTACGGCTGGCGCACGGAAACCAACTCCAAGCTGTGGGCCACCGCCTACACCGGCGACGCCTTCGACAGCGGCCGGCTGGTCACCGAGGAGGTGAACCACAGCAACCCGGCGGGCATGCAGGGCTTCATCTTCAACACCCGGCGGCCACTGTTCCAGGACCCGGTGCTGCGCGAAGCGATCGGCTACGCCTTCGACTTCGAGTGGTCCAACCGGAACCTGTTCTACGGCCAGTACAAACGCACCCGCAGCTACTTCCAGAACTCCGACCTGGCCGCCACCGGGCTGCCCGGCGAAGAGGAACTGAAGCTGCTGGAACCGCTCCGCGACGACCTGCCGCCCCGGGTGTTCACCGAGGCCTACCAGCCGCCGGTGTCCGACGGTTCCGGCCGCCCCCGGGAGAACCTGCGCCATGCCCAGCAATTGCTGATGAAGGCCGGCTACCAGGTGCGCGACGGCAAGCTGCACACCCCGGACGGCAAGCCGGTGAAGTTCGAGTTCCTGCTGTTCCGTCCGGCCTTCGAGCGGGTGGTGCTGCCGTTCGCCCGCAATCTGAAGACCCTGGGCATCGACGCGAACGTGGTGCGCGTGGATCAGTCCCAGTACGTGCAGCGCCTGCGCCAGTTCAACTTCGACATGCTGATCCAGGGCTGGGGGCAATCCAGCTCGCCGGGCAATGAGCAGCGCGGCTTCTGGAGCTCGGAGGCCGCCGAACGGGAAAGCAGCCGCAACTTCGCCGGCGTCAGCAACCCGGCGGTGGACGCCCTGGTGGACAAGGTGATCCGCGCCAAGACCCGCGAGGAACTGGTGATCCGCACCCGGGCCCTGGACCGGGCCCTGCAGTGGGGCTTCTACGTGGTGCCCAACTGGTACGCGCCCCACCACCGCTTCGCCTACCGGTCCGGCCTGGCGCACCCGCCCTTGCCGCCCTACGTGCCGATCTTCGGCGCCCTGGATCTCTGGTGGGATAAAAGCGCCGACTGATGCTGGTCTATATCCTCAAACGCCTGGCACTGATCGTGCCCACCCTGTTCGGCATCCTGCTGCTGAACTTCGTGATCGTGCAGGCGGCCCCCGGCGGCCCGGTGGAAAAAGCCCTGGCGCAACTGCAAGGGCTGGGCGGCGGCGGCACCGGCGGCGGCTTCGCCGGCACCACCGCGGACTTCACCGGCGGTGGCGACGGCGATTACCGGGGTTCCCGGGGCCTGCCGCCGGAGCTGGTGTCACGCATCGAGAAGCTGTACGGCTTCGACAAGCCGGCGCCGGAACGTTTCTGGCTGATGGTCAAACGCTATCTGACGTTTGATTTCGGCGAATCCTACTACCGGGACAAGCCGGTGAGCACGCTGATCGCGGAACGGCTGCCGGTGTCGATCTCGCTGGGGCTGTGGAGCACCCTGATCACCTATCTGGTGGCGATTCCACTGGGCATTCGCAAGGCGGTGCGCGACGGCAGCCGCTTCGACGTCTGGACCAGCACCGCCATCGTGGTGGGCTACGCCATCCCCAGCTTCTTGATCGCCATTCTGCTGGTGGTGCTGTTCGCCGGCGGCTCCTACCTGGAGTGGTTCCCGTTGCGCGGGCTCACCTCCGACGACTTCGACCAGCTTTCCACCTTCGGCAAGGTGCTGGATTATTTCCATCACATCACCCTGCCCACCCTGGCCATCGTGATCGGCAACTTCGCCACCCTGACCATGCTCACCAAGAATTCCTTCCTGGACGAGATCGGCAAGCAGTACGTGCAGACCGCCCGGGCCAAGGGGCTCAGCGAGAAAGGCGTGCTCTACGGCCATGTGTTCCGCAACGCCATGCTGATCATCATCGCCGGCTTCCCGGCGGCGTTCGTGGGCATGTTCTTCACCGGCGTGCTGCTGATCGAGTACATCTTCTCCCTGGACGGCCTGGGCCTGCTGGGCTTCGAGTCGGTAATCAACCGGGACTACCCGGTGGTGTTCGGCACCCTGTTCATCTTCACCCTGCTGGGCATGATGCTGAAGCTGGTGTCGGACCTGACCTACATGTGGGTGGACCCGCGCATTGATTTCGAGCGGAGGGCACGCTGATGGAGCTGAGCCCGATCTGGCGCCGCCAATGGCGCACCTTCCGCCGTAACCGCCGGGGCCTGTGGTCGCTCTACCTGTTCCCGGTGCTGTTCGTGCTCAGCCTGGGCGCCGAGTTCGTCGCCAACGACAAGCCGATCCTGGTGCGCTACCAGGGCGAGCTGTACATGCCGGTGTTCAACGTCTACCCGGAAACCACCTTCGGCGGCCTGTTCGAAACCGAGGCCAATTACCGCGACCCCTACGTCAGCGAGCTGATCAACGAGGACGGCTGGATGCTGTGGCCGCCGGTGCGCTACAGCTACGACACCATCAACTACGACCTGGAGGTGCCGGCGCCGGCGCCGCCCTCGGCGGACAACTGGCTGGGCACCGACGACCAGGGCCGCGACGTCCTGGCCCGGCTGATCTACGGCTTCCGGGTGTCGGTGCTGTTCGGGCTGATTCTCACCGTCGCCGCCAGCGCCATCGGCATCGTGGTGGGCGCCGTGCAGGGCTACTACGGCGGCTGGCTGGATCTGGCCGGACAGCGCTTCGTGGAGGTCTGGTCGAGCATGCCGATCCTCTACCTGATCATCGTGATTTCCAGTTTCGTGGTGCCCGGCTTCTGGACCCTGCTGGTGATCATGCTGCTGTTTTCCTGGATGACCCTGGTGGACCTGGTGCGCGCCGAGTTCCTGCGCGCGCGCAACCTGGACTATGTGCGCGCCGCCCAGGCCCTGGGCGTGCGCACGCCGGTGATCCTGTTCCGCCACATGCTGCCCAACGCCATGGTGGCCACCCTCACCTACCTGCCGTTCGTGCTTAACGCCTCGGTGATCATGCTCACCTCCCTGGACTTCATCGGCTTCGGCCTGCCGCCGGGCTCCGCCTCCCTGGGCGAGCTGCTGGGCCAGGGCAAGGCCAACCTGCACGCGCCCTGGCTGGGGCTTAGCGCCTTCGTCACCCTGGCGCTGATGCTGTCGCTGCTGGTGTTCGTGGGCGAAGCGGTGCGCGACGCCTTCGATCCGCGCAAATACCTGGCCGGCACCGGAGAGACGTCATGAGCCTTCTGAGCGTGCGCAACCTGAGCATCTGGTTCGACGACCCGGCGCGGCCGGCGGTGGACGGCGTGGACCTGGACATCGAGGCCGGGCGGATGCTGGCCCTGGTGGGCGAATCCGGCTCCGGCAAGTCGCTCACCGCCCTGTCGGTGATCGACCTGCTGCCCCCCGGCGCCAGCCGCCGGGCGGACGCCCTGACGCTGGAAGGCGAGGACGTGCTGGGCTGGCCAGAAGCACGGCGGCGGGCCCTGCGCGGCGGCCGCATCGGCACCATTTTCCAGGAGCCGCTCACTGCCCTGAACCCGCTACACAAGGTGGAGAAACAGATCGGCGAAGCGATCCGCGTGCACCAGCGGCTGGGCCGCGAGGCGGTACGCCGGCGCTGCCTGGAGCTGCTGGAACAGGTGGAGCTGCCGGCCAGCGACGACATGCTGGCGCGCTTCCCGCACCAGCTCAGCGGCGGCCAGCGGCAACGGGTGATGATCGCCATGGCCCTGGCCAACGATCCCCAGCTGCTGATCGCCGACGAACCCACCACCGCCCTGGACGTGACCATCCAGGAAACCATTCTGGATCTGCTCAAGCGCCTGCAGCGCGAGCGCCACCTGAGCATTCTGCTGATCAGCCACGACCTGGGGCTGGTGGGCCGCTTCGCCGAGGATGTGGCGGTGATGCACCGGGGCCGCATCGTCGAGCGCGGCGCCACCGACCAGGTCCTCAACCAGCCCCGGGACGCCTACACCCGCCACCTGCTGGACGCCGAACCCGCCGGCCGGCCCGATCCCCTGCCCGCCGACCCGCCGGTGCTGCTGCGCGCCGACGATCTGGCGGTGCATTTTCCCGGCCGCCGCCAGGGCTGGCTGGGACGCCGGGATACCGTGGCGGCGGTGGACGGCGTGTCGTTTCAGGTGCACCGGGGCGAGACCCTGGGCGTGGTGGGTGAATCCGGCTCCGGCAAGTCCACCGTGGCCCTGGCCCTGCTGCGTCTGATCCAGGCCCGGGGCAAGGTGGTGCTGCTGGATCAGCCGCTCCATGAGCTGGGCGGCCGCGCCCTGCGCCCCTGGCGCCGCCACATGCAGGTGGTGTTCCAGGACCCCTACGGCAGCCTCAATCCGCGCCTGACCGTCTCCCAGGCGGTGGAGGAAGGCCTGCGCGTGCACCACAAGGAGCTGGACGCCGACCAGCGCGCCGCCCGGGTCCGCGACCTGCTCGCCGAGGTGGGCTTGCCGGCGGACAGTGGCGACCGCTACCCCCATGAATTCTCCGGCGGCCAGCGCCAGCGCATCGCCATCGCCCGGGCCCTGGTGCTGGAGCCGGACCTGTTGATCCTGGACGAGCCCACCTCGGCCCTGGACCGCAGCGTCCAGGCCCAGGTGCTGGACCTGCTCAAGGCCCTGCAGCGCCGCCACGGGCTCAGCTATGTGTTCATCAGCCACGACCTGAAAGTGGTGCGCGCCATCAGCCATCGCCTGCTGGTGATGCGACACGGCAAGGTGGTGGAGCACGGCGACACCGAGCGCGTGTTCGAGCAGCCGGAACAGCCCTACACCCGGCGTCTGATCGACGCCGCCTTCAGCCGCGACGGGAAACAAGCCGTTGCACAATAACCCCGCCGGCGCCTTTCAAGGACCCGAGGATCCCCTATACTGGGCGCCGGAGTGACTTTCTTTGAGGACGAACCATGGGTTTTCTCGCAGGCAAGCGATTCCTGATCGTGGGCATCGCCAGCGACCGTTCCATCGCCACCGGCATCGCCGAAGCCATGCACCGGGAAGGCGCGGAACTGGCCTTCACCTACCAGAACGACAAGCTCAAGAGCCGGGTGGTGAAAGCCGCCGAGCGTTACGGCGGCAACGAAGCGCTGTGCTTCCCCTGTGACGTCACCTCCGACGACCAGATTCAGCAAGTGTTCAGCGACCTGGGCAAGCAGTGGGATGGCCTGGACGGCGTGGTGCACGCGGTGGGCTTCGCCCCCGCCAACGAGCTGGACGGCAACTTCGCGGACGTGGCCACCCGGGAAGGCTTCCGCATGGCCCACGACATCTCCGCCTACAGCTTCGTGGCCCTGGCCCAGGCGGCCCGGCCCATGATGGCGGGCCGCAACGGCGCCCTGCTCACCCTCACCTACCACGCCTCCCGCCAGACCGTGCCCAACTACAACGTCATGGGCCTGGCCAAGGCGAGCCTGGAAGCCTCGGTGCGTTACCTGGCCTCCAGCCTGGGCCCGGAAGGGATTCGCGTGAACGGCATTTCCGCCGGGCCGATCCGCACCCTGGCCGCCTCCGGCATCAAGAAATTCCGCAGCATGCTGGACTACAACGCCGCCAAGGCGCCGCTGCGCCGTAACGTGACCATCGAGGAAGTGGGCAACACCGCCGCCTTCCTGTGCTCGGACCTGGCCTCCGGCATCAGCGCCGAGATCACCTACGTGGACGGCGGCGCCGCCACGGTCTCCATGCCGTTCGAGGAGCCCGGCGAGGAATAATCCCGCCGCGTCACCCAGCGATTCCGCATAGAAAAAGCCCGCCGTTTGGCGGGCTTTTTCGTGGTGCGCGGCGCGGCGCCGGTCAGGGCTGGGGCTGCCCCGCCGGCTGCGACTCACCCTCGGCGAGCCGGTTGGGGTGCAGCTCCACGTCCAGGTTGTCGCGCAGGTACGCCATCACCTGACGGAAGGTGCGTTCGCCTTCCACCCGGGCCAGCTCGCGCAAAGCCTGCCGCTGCTGCTCGTCGGGCAGCGCTTGCACGGCGCCGTCCTCCACTCCGGTGACCTGGAAGGCGACCAGATCGCCGTTGCGCAGATCCACGAAGCGGATGTCGCTGGTTTCCCCGTCGGCGGGCCGGGGCGTGCCGAAGGCGGCGTCGGTAACCGCCATGTCCGGCTCCGCGGCGCCGCGCTGCAGGCCGCTTTGCTCTTCCACCGCGCCGTTGAGCAGTTCGGCCAGCCGGTTCAGGTCGGCGCCCTCCTCTTCCGCCGCCGTGCGCGCCTGGTCGGCCAGCTCGGCGGCACGGTCACGGGCCTTGCGCAGACGCAGCTGGGCGACGATGTCATCACGCACCTCGGCCAGCGGCTGCGGCTCGGCGGCCTGGGTATCCTGCAGGCGCACCGCCACGAAACGGTCTCCGCCCAGTTCCAGCAGGTCGCTGTTGTGGCCCTGCTCGCGCACCGCGTCGCTGTTCAGCGCCTGGCGCACCTGGTCGTTATTGATCGGCGCCGGCAGATTCTGCAGGGACACCCAATCGGTGGTTTCCAGAGGCAGGTCGAGCTGCTCGGCGGGCACTTCCAGGTTGGCGTGCTCGTAGATCAGCTCTTCCAGGGTAACCAGATCCTCGGACAGCATGGACTGGGCCTGGGCACGCTGCAGATCGGCGACGATCTGGTCGCGCATCTCCGCCAGCGGCGCCGTTTCCGCCTTCTGCTCGCTTTCCACCTTGAGCAGGTGGACACCGGCGTCGGACACCACCGGCTCGGACACATCGCCCACGGACAGACCTTCCAGGGCCTGATCCAGGCTTTCCGGCAAGGCCCCCGGCTCCACGGTGCCCAGCTCGCCGCCGCTGTTGGCGGTGGCGGCATCGTCGGAGTATTCGGCGGCCACGTCGGCGAAGCTCTCGCCGGACTCCAGGGCCTGGCGGGCTTCCTCGGCGCGGGCCACGGCGGCGTCCTCGTCCCGGTCGTCGTTGACCGCGATCAGCACGTGGGCCACCTGGCGACGGGTGGAGGCGCTTTCGCGCATCTGCTTGCGGGCCTGGTACTCGCCCTGGATCTGCTCGTCGCTGATCTCGATGCGATCGGCGTAATGGGACGGGTTCAGTTCCAGGTAGCGCACGCGCAATTGCTCGGGGCGCATGAACTCGTCCTGGTGCTCCTCATAGAAGGCGTTCACCTCCTCGTCGGAGACCGTCACGTTCCGGCGCAGACCATCCAGATCCAGGCGCACGTAACGAATGTCGCGGCTCTGCTCGCCCAGGCGGCGCTGTTCAGCCAGCTCATTGGGCAGCGCGAAGTCGGTGCCGGCGAAGGCACCGCGATACTGCTGGCTGATGCGCTCCTGGCGGATGCCATCCAGATACCCCTGGGGCGTCATGCCCTGGGCGCGGACCATCTGCTCGAAGCGGGTTTCGGAAAAGGCGCCGTTGTCGACGAAAGCGGGGTTATCGCGAATCTCGCGGGCCGCCTGGCTGTCGCTGTAGGCCATGTCCGCGTTGCGCGCGGCGGCGATCATCAGCTGCTCGTTGACGATGCCCTGCAGCACCATCTGCGGCCGGATGAAGGAGTCCAGCATGGATTCGTTGATGTTGGGGCTCTGCTGGCGCAGCATCTGACGCAACTGCTGGGTGCGCGAATTCACGTACGCCCGGGTGATCTTGTTGCCTTCCACTTCCGCGACCGTGCTGTCGCTGCCTCCGCCGGTGAAATACCCATAAAAACCGGAAATCACGAAGGGAAGAATGATGGCGGCGAGCAGAACCTTGCCCACGGGGCCGCGGACAAATCGCCTGAACTCCTGCATGGTTTACTCCAAGGGATCGTCTTTTTTTATCGATGAAAACCGGTGCCGTTCATGTCGGCCGTGGCGTTTTGACCCGCCGCGCCCGGTCCGGTTCCGGCCCCCGCATCCAGAAAGCAAAAAAGCGTACCCACCTCGGATACGCTTAATCGGCTGGCGGAGCGGACGGGACTCGAACCCGCGACCCCCGGCGTGACAGGCCGGTATTCTAACCAGCTGAACTACCGCTCCTGGAACCCGTTCAGTTCACGGCGTCCTTGAGCGCTTTACCGGCCTTGAAGCCCGGCACCTTGGCCGCGGCGATCTTGATGGTTTCGCCGGTCTGCGGGTTACGACCTTCCCGCGCGGCACGCTCCTTCACGGAGAAAGTGCCAAAACCCACCAGGGAGACGCTGTCGCCTTTTTTCAGAGCACCGGTCACGGCGTCCAGAGTGGCATCCAGCGCGCGGCCCGCGTCGGCCTTGGAGATATCGGAGGCCGCGGCGATGGCATCGATCAGTTCGGATTTATTCACAAAATTCCCCTTTTCTATTTCCCGGTTTTATGGTCGAGGCGCGATGCACTCTCCTTATGACGAAGCCGCCTTTATACCAACGGTCCCAGGGGGCGTCAAGAAAGGAAGAGGCAGTTCACACCAGCTTTAACAAAGGTAAAAAACCTTGTTGATCAACACGTTAAAAACACAACGCAAGATCACGAAGAGCCTGTGGAGCAACGCATTAGAAACGCCGCGCGAGCGCGGGTCAATGGGTGCTCGGCCGTTCGGATTCTTTTTGCGCCTTTTCTTCCGCGAGAGCAAGATCCTCCTCCACTTCCGCCTCGCTGAGCGGCGTCGGCGTGTGGGTCAGGGCCACTTCCAGCACCTGGTCGATCCACTTCACCGGACGGATGTCGAGAGCTTGCTTGATGTTCTCGGGAATTTCCTTGAGGTCGCGCTCGTTTTCTTGAGGTATCAAAACGGTTTTGATACCCCCGCGATGCGCGGCCAGTAACTTTTCCTTGAGCCCGCCGATGGCCAGCACCTGACCCCGCAGGGTGATTTCGCCGGTCATCGCCACGTCCGCGCGCACCGGAATACCGGTGAGCATGGACACCATGGTCGTGCACATGCCGATGCCGGCACTGGGGCCGTCCTTCGGCGTGGCGCCCTCGGGCACGTGGATGTGCAGGTCGTTACGCTCCAGCTGCCGGCGGCGAATTCCGAGATGGCGCGAGCGGCTTTTCACCACGGTCCAGGCCGCCTGGATGGATTCCTGCATGACATCGCCCAGGGAGCCGGTGGTGGTGACCCGGCCCTTGCCCGGCGTGGAAACGCCTTCGATGGTGAGCAGTTCGCCGCCCACGGAGGTCCAGGCCAGGCCGGTGACCTGCCCCACCTGATCCGCTTCCTCGGCCAGGCCGTAGCTGTAACGGCGCACGCCCAGGTAATGCTCCACCTTTTCCTCGTCCAGGGTCACGGCGGCGTCGTTCTTGGCCAGCAGGTGTTCCTTGACCACCTTGCGGCAGATCTTGCTGATCTCCCGTTCCAGGCCGCGCACGCCCGCTTCCCGGGTGTAGTGACGGATCACGTGGCGCAGGGTGTCATCGCTGAACACCACCTCGCCGTCCTTCAGACCGTTGCTCTTGATCTGCTTGGGAATCAGGTACTGGGAGGCGATATTGACCTTCTCGTCCTCGGTGTAACCGGGCAGACGAATCACTTCCATGCGGTCCAGCAGCGGCGCCGGAATGTTCATGGAGTTGGAGGTGCACACGAACAGCGTCTCGGACAGGTCGTAGTCCACTTCCAGGTAATGGTCGCTGAAGGTGTGGTTCTGCTCGGGATCGAGCACTTCCAGCAACGCCGAGGCCGGGTCGCCGCGCATGTCCATGCCCATCTTGTCCACTTCGTCGAGCAGGAACAGCGGGTTGCGCACGCCCACCTTGGACAGCTTCTGGATCACCTTGCCCGGCAGCGACCCGATGTAGGTGCGCCGGTGGCCGCGAATCTCCGCTTCGTCGCGCACGCCACCCAGGGCCATGCGCACGAACTTGCGATTGGTGGCGCGGGCCACGGATTGCCCCAGGGAGGTCTTGCCCACCCCGGGCGGGCCCACCAGGCACAGCACCGGCCCTTTCACCTTGCCGACCCGGCTCTGCACGGCGAGGAATTCCAGGATCCGTTCCTTTACTTCCTCCAGGCCGTAATGGTCCTGGTCGAGAATCTTCTTGGCGTGGGCGATGTCGTGGCGAACGCGGCTGCGTTTCTTCCACGGCACCGAGGTCATCCAGTCCAGATAGCTGCGCACCACCGTGGCCTCGGCGGACATCGGCGACATCATGCGCAGCTTGTTGAGTTCGTTGCGGGTTTTTTCCTTGGCGTCCTTGGGCATGCCGACGCTTTCGATCTTCTTCTCCAGATCCTCCAGCTCGTTGCCGCTTTCGTCCAGGTCGCCGAGTTCCTTCTGAATGGCCTTCATCTGCTCATTCAGATAGTACTCCCGCTGGCTCTTCTCCATCTGCTTCTTGACCCGGCCACGGATGCGCTTTTCCACCTTGAGCACGTCCATGTCGGATTCCATCAGCGCCACCAGATGCTCCACGCGCTCGCGCACGTCGACCATTTCCAGCACGTCCTGCTTCTCTTCCAGCTTCAGTTGCAGGTGCGCGGAGATGGTGTCCGCCAGACGGCTGATCTCGTCGATGGAGGACACCGAGTTCATGATCTCCGGCGCCACCTTCTTGGACAGCTTGACGTATTCCTCGAACTTGGCGAGCAGTGAACGGGACAGGGCGTCCTGTTCACTATCGGAGGGCATGGCGTCGTCCAGCTGGCGCACGTCGGCCACCGCGCCGTCGTCATCGAAACGGGCCTTGGTGACGTGGCCGCGGCCGCCGCCTTCCACCAGCACCTTCACGGTGCCGTCGGGCAGGCGCAGCATCTGCAGGATGGTGGACACGGTGCCCACCCGGTAGATGTCCTTCTCGCCCGGATCGTCGTCGGACGCGTTGCGCTGGGCCACCAGCATGATCTGCTTGTCGCTGGCCATGGCCGTTTCCAGCGCGGCGATGGATTTTTCCCTGCCCACGAACAGCGGGATCACCATATGGGGGTAGACCACCACGTCACGCAGTGGCAGCAGAGGAATCTCTTTCAGCACGTATCGCCCCTATCGTTGATTGGCAGGCGCCCGACTCAGTCGGGCGCCACTCTGGACGTCTGCTCGCTGTTCTCGTAAATCAGCAACGGTTCCGATTCGCCGTCGATGGTGGCGCTGTCGATCACCACCTTGACCACGCCTTCCAGGGACGGCACCTGATACATGGTATCCAGCAGCACCGCTTCCAGGATCGAGCGCAGCCCGCGGGCGCCGGATTTGCGTTCCATGGCCTTGCGGGCCACGGCGCGCAGCGCGTCGTCGCGGAAGTCCAGTTCCACGCCTTCCATTTCGAACAGGCGCGTGTATTGCTTGGTGAGCGCGTTGCGCGGTTCGGTGAGAATCTGAACCAGCGCTTCCTCGGAGAGTTCCTCCAGGGTGGCGATCACCGGCAGGCGGCCAATGAACTCCGGAATCAGGCCGTACTTGACCAGGTCCTCGGGCTCCACGGTGGCCAGCATCTGCCCCACGGTGAGGGCGGTGTCCTTGCTCTTCACCTCGGCGGAGAAACCGATGCCGCCCTTCTCGGAACGGTCCCGGATCACCTTGTCGAGGCCGGCGAACGCGCCGCCGCAGATGAACAGAATGTTGGAGGTGTCCACCTGCAGGAATTCCTGCTGCGGATGCTTGCGGCCGCCCTGGGGCGGCACCGAGGCCACGGTGCCCTCGATCAGCTTCAGCAGCGCCTGTTGCACGCCCTCCCCGCTTACGTCGCGGGTGATGGACGGGTTGTCCGACTTGCGCGAGATCTTGTCGATCTCGTCGATGTAGACGATGCCGCGCTGGGCCTTGTCCACGTCGTAATCACACTTCTGCAACAGTTTCTGGATAATGTTTTCCACGTCCTCGCCCACGTAGCCCGCTTCGGTGAGCGTGGTCGCGTCGGCGATGGTGAACGGCACGTTGAGCAGGCGCGCCAGGGTCTCGGCGAGCAACGTCTTGCCGCTGCCGGTGGGGCCGATCAGCAGGATGTTACTCTTGCCAAGCTCCACCTCCTCGCGGCTGCGCGACTTGGTGCCCAGGCGCTTGTAGTGGTTGTACACCGCCACGGACAGCACCCGCTTGGCGCGCTCCTGGCCGATCACGTAATCGTCCAGGGTGGTCTTGATCTCCTGCGGTTTGGGCAGACGCTCGTCACCGCTGTCGCCGGATTCCTCCTGCACTTCCTCGCGGATGATGTCGTTGCACAGATCCACGCACTCGTCGCAGATAAAGACCGACGGGCCCGCGATCAGTTTGCGGACTTCATGCTGGCTTTTGCCGCAGAACGAGCAGTACAGCAGCTTGCCGTCGTCGCCCTTTCCGGTGGTATCGGTCATCGAATCGCCTCAGAACCTGATGTTTCAGTTTGAAGATGCAGGGTGACACCGGCTTTTTCAAGCCCGGCGCACCCCGAGCGGCCCGCGGCCGGCGCCTCAGCGGCGGCGCAGGACGTCGTCGACCAGACCGTATTCCTTGGCCTGGGTGGCATCCATGAAGTTGTCGCGATCGGTGTCCCGCTCGATCACCTCCAGAGGCTGACCGGTGTGTTCGGCCAGCATGCGGTTGAGATCGCCCTTGATCTTGAGGATCTCCTTGGCGTGAATCTCGATGTCGGACGCCTGACCCTGGAAGCCGCCCAGGGGCTGGTGGATCATCACGCGGGCGTTGGGCAGCGCGTACCGCTTGCCCTGGGCGCCGGCGGACAGCAGGAAGGCGCCCATGCTGGCGGCCTGGCCGATGCACATGGTGGACACGTCCGGCTTCACGAACTGCAGGGTGTCGTAGATCGACATGCCGGCGGTCACCGAGCCGCCCGGGCTGTTGATGTAGAGGTTGATGTCCTTGTCCGGGTTCTCGGACTCCAGGAACAACATCTGGGCGACGATCAGGTTGGCCATGTAGTCCTCCACCTGGCCCACCAGGAAGATGACCCGCTCCTTGAGCAGTCGGGAATAAATGTCGAAGGAACGCTCGCCCCGGGAGGTCTGCTCGATCACCACGGGCACCAGGCCCACGTTGGTCGGATCCTGCATCAGGGTCTTCATTTCCGGAGTGAGGGAAGTGATCCGGCTCAAATCAATCATCTAGCGCTTCCTTTATCTGAGGTCCCGTGACGGCCGTTCGACGGCCCAACCGCGGGTATTGGGGCGAGGCGGCCCGGATACAAGGCATCGTCGCGCCTTTCACCCCGATAGTAAGGGGGGCCCCGTGGGGCGTCCATAAAGGCCGGTGAATATCCGGTTCAACTGCGCAAAACTTGCGCAAATACGGCCCAATTGAACGAAAAAACCTCCGAAACGCCGTTTTTTCGGCCTTTCGGAGGTTTTGCTGGGGCCGTTTTCACGGCACCTGGGCGCGGGCTCAGCCCTGCTGGTTGCGCTGCACCGCTTCCTGGTAGGACTGGCTCTTCTCTTCCACCTTGGCGGACTCCAGCACCATGTCCACGACCTGGTCTTCCAGCACCGCGCCTTCAATTTGTTGCAGCTGCTGCGGGTTGCTGTAGACGAAGTTAACCACTTCCTCGGGCTGCTCGTACTGGGAGGCGATCTCCTCCACCCGGGTCTTGACCCGCTCCGGATCCGCCTGCAGCTCGTGCTTGTCGAGGATGGCGCGCATCACCAGGCCCAGGCGCACGGAACGCTCCGCCTGCTCCTTGAACAGCTCGTCGGGCAGCATGGAGGCATCGAACTGCTGGCCGCCGCCGAACTGCTGGGCCATTTGCTGACGCATGCGGTCCACTTCCTGCTTGATCAGCGGCTCGGGCAGATCGAACTCGTGCTGGCCGGAGAGGCCGTCCATCACCTGTTCCTTGACCTTGCCGGACACGGCGTTGCTCAGCTCGCGCTCCATGTTCTTGCGCACTTCCGCCTTGAACTTGTCCATGTCGCCGTCGTCGACGCCGAACGCCTGCATGAACTCGCCGTCCACCTCTGGCAGTTGCTTGGCTTCCACCTTGTGAACCTTGATCTGGAACACCACCGCCTGGCCCTGCAGTTCCTCGGACTGGTAGTCCTCAGGGAAGGTCACGTCGATGTCCTTCTCGTCGCCGGCCTTCATGCCGACGATGCCGTCCTCGAAACCGGGGATCATCTGGCCGGAGCCCAGCTCCAGGTTCTGGCCCTCGGCGCTGCCGCCCTCGAAGGCTTCACCGTCCTTGAGGCCCTTGAAGTCGATGTTGACCCGGTCGCCGTTCTCGGCGGCGCGGTCCACTTCCTGGTACTCGGCGCGCTGCTCGCGCAGGGTCTCGATCATCTGATCGACGTCGGCGTCGGTGACCTCGGCCACCGGCTTCTCCACCTCGATGCTGTCGAAGGATGCCAGTTCCACTTCCGGGAACACCTCGAAGGTGGCGACGAATTCCAGATCCTTGCCGGCCTCGTTCTTGGTGGCCTCGAAACCGGGCATGCCCGCCGGCTGCAGTTTTTCCTGCTCCACCGCTTCCAGGAAGGACTCGCGCATCACGTCGGCGAGCACCTCGTTACGCACGGCGGCACCGAAGCGACGTTTCACTTCCCGCATCGGCACCTTGCCGGGGCGGAAACCATCCAGACGCACGTTCTTCTGGGCCTCGCGGAGCTTGTTCTCCACGGCGGCATCCACCTTCTCCGCGGGCACACCCACGGTCACGCGCCGTTCCAGACCTGAAGTCGTTTCTACGGAAACCTGCATAACATCCTCTTTGTAAAGACTTTTGGGGCCAGCGGCCGACCCTGCCGGGTCGGGGCCATGCTTTAAAGGGCGGGAATTATAGACAATGCCGGCGCCCCTGCCTACGGGCCGGGGTGGCCGCTACAAAAAAGCCTCCGGGGCGACCCGGAGGCTTCGATGTTGGGGTGGCTGATGGGATTTGAACCCACGACCACCGGAGTCACAATCCGGGGCTCTACCAACTGAGCTACAGCCACCACTGAAACCGTTTTTTCCACCCTCGCCAGGTCGCCGATGGCACGCCTGGCAGGGCTCGAACCTGCAACCTACGGCTTAGAAGGCCGTTGCTCTATCCTGTTGAGCTACAGGCGCTTAACCGATCCCACCGCGATCTCGCCGGCTGGTCGGGGTGGAGGGATTCGAACCCCCGACATCCTGCTCCCAAAGCAGGCGCGCTACCAGACTGCGCTACACCCCGCGGAGCAGGTCGAGCGAGGCGGCATAATACCCGCGCCCCCCGGGAGCGTCAACGACGCCCCGCCCCGGGACGCACCGTTCGCTGGAATATTCGCCAGCCGGGCGTCGCTTTGCCCCAACCGGGCGCCCATGCGAGAATCCGCCCCCTTCCTTCACCCCGACAGACAGAGAGAACCCATGAGCGCGCAGATTCTGGATGGCAAGGCACTGGCCCAGCATTTCGAGGAAGAAATGCGCGGCCGCGTGGAGGCGTTGAAAGCCAAGGCCGGGGGCCGCACCCCCATTCTCGCCACCATCCTGGTGGGCGCCGATCCGGCCTCCGCCACCTATGTGAAGATGAAGGGCAATGCCTGCCGCCGGGTGGGCATGGACTCCATGGCCGTGGAACTGCCGGAGGACACCACTACCGACCAGCTGCTGGCGCGGATCGACGAGCTCAACAACAACCCGGACGTGCACGGCATTCTGCTGCAGCACCCGGTGCCGGAGCAGATCGACGAGCGGCTGTGCTTCGACGCCATCAGCCTGGGCAAGGACGTGGACGGCGTCACCTGCCTGGGTTTCGGCCGCATGGCCATGGGCGAGGAAGCCTATGGCTGCGCCACGCCCAAGGGCATCATGCGCCTGCTGGAGCACTATGACGTGCCCCTGGAAGGCAAGCACGCCGTGGTGGTGGGCCGCAGCGCCATTCTCGGCAAGCCCATGGCGATGATGCTGCTGGAAGCCAACGCCACGGTCACCATCTGCCACAGCCGCACCCGCGACCTGGCCGCCCTGGTGGCCCAGGCGGACATCGTGGTGGGCGCCGTGGGCCGGCCGGAATTCATCAAGGCGGACTGGATCAAGGACGGCGCCGTGGTGGTGGACGCCGGCTTCCATCCGGAAAAATGCGGCGACATCGAGCTGGCGCCGCTCACCGACCGGGTGGCCGCCTACACCCCGGTGCCCGGCGGCGTCGGCCCGATGACCATCAACACCCTGATCTTCCAGACCCTGGAGGCGGGCGAAAAAGCCTTCGCCTGACCGTTCCTACCGCCCGATCGAGACGCTGGCGGTCATACCGGCCACCAGCGTCAGATCCTCCGGCACCTCGCCAAGCTCGATGCGCACCGGAATGCGCTGGGCCAGGCGCACCCACTCGAACGTCGGCGACACCGGCGGCAGCCCCTGATCGGCGCCGGCGGTGGCGTTGGGGTTGGCGATGCCCCGGGCGATGCCGGCCACCCTGCCCTCCAGCACCCGGTCCGCGCCCAGCAGCCGCACCCGGGCGCGGTCGCCGACCGCCAGGCGATGCACCTGGGTTTCCCGGAAATACGCCTCCACCCAGAACGAGTCACCGTCCACCAGGGTCAGCACCGGCTCCCCGGCCCGGGCATAGTCGCCCTGGTGGGCCAGCAGGTGGGTGACGAAGCCCGCCGCCGGCGCGCTCACCCGGGCCCGTTCCAGGTCCAGCCGGGCCTCCTTGAGCGCCGCCTGGGCGGCGTGCAGGTCCGCCCGTGCCACTTCCGCCAGCCGGGTGGCGGATTCCCGCTCCTCGGAAGACACCGCCCTGCCCAGACGCTTGCGCCGGGCCGCCTCGTCATCGCGCAGGGCCAGCTCCTGACGGCGGTGCTCCAGCTCCGCCTCCGCCCTTTCCACCGCCAGCCGGTAACGTTCCGGGTCCACCGAAAACAGCGCATCGCCGGGGGCCACCCGACCATTGTCCGCCACCGCCATGGCGGTGATGCGCCCGGATACGTCCGGCGCCACCTGGATCACCGCCGCGCGCACCCGGGCATCCCGGGTCCACAGCTGATGCACGTAGTGGAACCACATGAACCAGACTGCGATGGCGGCGACCAACACCAGCGCGCCGGTCATCAGCGGGGCGCGCCAGCGGCCCGGGCCATGTTCAGACATGCGCATGCCCCCTCATCAAGACCCTTCCCACAGTAAAGCACTCCCCAACATAAACAGCGCCAGCGCCACCGCGCACAGCACCAGGAACACACACAGGCCGGCCAGGGCCGGATGCCAGAACCAGCGATAGCCGTCGACCCTTCCGATCAGCCGGTTGAGCGGCCAGAACAGCAGCAGCGCCAGCACCAGCACCGGCAACAGGGGCGGCAGCAGCACACCGCCCAGATCGATTTCATACAACATCCTGGTTCCTCAGGCCCCGCCAGGGCCGATCCGCGGAGCCGGCCAGGAAAAAGCCGGCATAGCGACGGATAATACTGATCTGCAGGCGCAAGCGCACAACCGAGCGCACCAGCCGACGACGCTCACCGGGGTCCAGCTCCGGGCCGTAGGCGCGCTGGCAGCGGCGCAGCACCGTGTCCGCCTGGGCGGTAAGCGCCAGCCAGCGGTCCTCGTCGCCGTCGCGCAGCACCCTTTGGGTGTCGCGGATCAGGCGGGTGATGGCCAGCGTCTCATCACCGGGCAACCCGCGCCGGCAGAGCATGTTCAGATACAGCAGCCCGAGCCCGAGGGTGACCGCCGCCAGAGCCCCGCGCAGCAGGTCGCCATCCTCCGGGTTGTCCGGATTCAGGTTTGGCAACAGCAGACCGATACGGTCATAGAGCTGGCGTTCCAGACGATGGCGCGGCCAGCGGCGACGGATCGGCCAGCGTCCCAGGGTACGGCAAAGATCCCGACACAACCGTTGACGGGCCTCGGCGGGGGTGTCGCCGGGCCACACCAGCATGAATGCCAGCACCGCCAGGACCATGCCCATACCCAGAGAGAGCACGTTGTTGAAAAGCGGCAGCGCGTCGAAATTCTGCAGCGGCGACAGGTCCAGCAACAGCGGGAAAAAGATCGTCACCGGAATACCGATGCCCGCCGTGGCCGGCCGCGCCATGGCCAGCCCGGCCAGCACATAGACCGGCGCCAGCCAAAGCACCAATTCCGCGAAGCCATCACTGCCAGGCAGCAGCACCAACCGGTACAGCGTGGCCAGCGCCGCCGCCAGGGCCGCCCCTTTGATAAAGCCGCGCACCGCCGCCAGTGGATTGTCGCGGGTGGCGAACAGCGCGCAGATCACCCCCACCTGGATCGCCACACCGGCGCCCTGAGGCGAGGCGCTCCAGTACCAGAACGCCAGGGCGCCACTCAACGCCAGGGCGGCGCGCACGCCGTTGCGCCAGGCCTGGGACGGGTCCAGATGGGGCCGCGAGGTGCCGCCGCGCCACTGCACCAGCGGCGCCCGGTCGGTGAGCATGGCGAACAGCGCCACGCTGGAGCGCAGCCGGTCGCACAGCTCGGCGCTGTGCTCCAACGCCAGTTGCAGGGAATAGAAGCGCTCGTCGTTGTTGTCACGCTGGCCGCCACGCAGTTCCCGCGCCAGGGTCCGGGCGCGCACGTACAGGCCATGCAGCGTGTCGCGCAGGGCCTCCGGCGGCGCCTCCGGATCAAGGGCGGCGATGTCCGCCAGCAGCGCGGTGACGAGGGGGTGGTGGTGCCGTTGCGCGTAGCGGTTCACGTAGGCGTGCAGCGGCCCCACCGAGGAGATCATCGCCAGCATCTCATGGCCCAGGCGGCGGCACAGGCCGGCGCGGTTGCGCAGTCGCGGGGAATCGAACAGGGCGTGTTCGCGCAGGTTCTCCAGCGCCATGCCGTCGGCGATCAGGGCCTGCCGGCGGGCCCGCAATTGATCCCGGTCCAGCTCACCGGCGGCGGTATCGGCCACCAGCCGGATCAGTGCGATCAACTGCGCGCGGCTGCTCTGCAGGTAAGCGCCGCCAGCGGAGCGCGGCCACACCAACACGCTGAGCAGGCTGACACAGACGATGCCCAGGCCGATCTCGGTAACCCGGGCCACCGCCAGGGAAAACGTCTGGTCCGGAGTCATCACCGCCGGCACGCCCACGATCAGGGCGCTGTAACCGGCCAGCACGAAGGCGTAGGCGCGGAAATTACGCAGCAGGCTGGCGCAGAAGGTGCACATCCCGAGCCACAGCACCAGCGCCACGAAGAACAGCGTTGGCTGGGGATTGAGCCAGGCCACCAGGCCCACCGCCACCAGGGCCCCACCCAGAGTCCCGAGCAGGCGATAAAGCCCTTGGCCACGGCCATGCCGCCCAGGGGCTGGGCGACGATATAGACCGTCATCAGGGACCATTTGGGTTCATCCAGCCCCAGGGACAGGGCGATGTACAGCGCCGTCATGCCGGCGGCGAAAGTGCGCAGGCTGAACTGCCACTCCCGCGCTCCGGCCTGGCGGAGGAAGGCGGGGATCAGGCTTCCCGGGGCCAAGATTCCCGCAGGCCCACGGTGCGGTTGAACACCAGACCGTCCGCGCCGCTGTCCCGATCCACGCAGAAGTAGCCTTCACGCTCGAACTGGTAGCGGGTTTCCGCCGGCACCCCGTCCAGACGCGGCTCCACCACGCAGCCTTCCAGCACGCGCAGGGAATCCGGGTTGAGGTGATCAAGGAAGGATTCCCCCTCCGCCACCCGGGCCGGGTTGGCCACGTCGAACAGGCGGTCGTAGAGCCGCACCCGGCACGGCAGTCCGTGACGGGCGCTGACCCAGTGGATCACGCCGCGCATTTTGCCCTGCCCTTCGTCGTTCTGGGGGTTCTTGCCCAGGGTGTCCGGGTCGTAGCTGCAACGCACCTCGACGATCTCGCCGGCGTCGTCGCGGACCACGGATTCGGCGCGCACCACGTAGCCGTAGCGCAGCCGCACCCGGTCGCCGAGCACCAGGCGCTTGTACTTCTTGTTGGCCTCCTCGCGGAAATCCTCCCGGTCGATGTACACCTCCCGGGTGAGCGGCATCTCGCGGCTGCCCATGGCCTCGTTCTGCGGATGCAGCGGCGCCCGCAGCCATTCCTCCTGGTCCTCGGGCCAGTTCTCGATCACCAGCTTGAGGGGCTTGAGCACGCAGAAGGCGCGCGGCGCGTTCTGGTTCAGGTCGTCGCGCACCGCCTCCTCCAGCAGGCTCATGTCGATCACCGAGTCCGCCCGGCTGACGCCCAGGTTGTCGCAGAAGTTGCGGATCGACGCCGGCGTATAGCCGCGCCGGCGCAGGCCGCTGAGGGTGGGCATGCGCGGATCGTCCCAGCCGTCCACGTGGCCCTCGTCCACCAGCAGCTTGAGGCGCCGCTTGCTGGTCACGGTGAAGTTCAGGTTGAGGCGCGCGAACTCGTACTGGCGCGGCTCGGCGGGCACGTCCAGGTGCTCGATCAGCCAGTCGTAGAGCGGGCGGTGCTCCTCGAACTCCAGGGTGCAGAGGCTGTGGGTGATGCCCTCGATGGCGTCCGACAACGGATGGGTGAAGTCGTACATCGGGTAGATCACCCACTTGTCACCGGTCTGGTGATGCGCCTTTTTGCGTATCCGGTAGAGCACCGGGTCACGCAGGGTCAGGTTGGGGCTGGTCATGTCGATGCGCGCGCGCAGCACCGCCTCGCCCTCGTCGAAGTCGCCGGCGCGCATCTTCGCGAACAGCGCCTTGTTCTCTTCCACGGAGCGGTCCCGGAACGGGCTGTCCTGCCCCGGGGTGGTGAAATTGCCACGCATTTCGGCGATTTTCTCCGGGGACTGGGTGTCCACGTAGGCCAGGCCCTTCTCGATCAGCTGCACGGCGTAGTCATGGAGCTGGTCGAAATAGCCGCTGGCGAAGCGCACCGGCCCGGCCCATTCGAAGCCCAGCCATTCCACGTCCCGCTGGATGGACTGGATGTACTCGTCCTCTTCCTTCTCCGGGTTGGTGTCGTCGAAGCGCAGATGGCAGGCGCCGCCGTAGCTTTCGGCGACGCCGAAATTCAGGCAGATGGACTTGGCGTGACCGATATGCAAATAACCGTTCGGCTCCGGCGGGAACCGGGTCACTACCCGGCCATCGTTTTTTCCTTCGGCCAGGTCACGATCGATGATCTGTCTGATAAAATTGCTGGGCGCTTTTGCTTCACTCATTGAGCCGCCTGCGGCTGAAATACGGGGTGCGCTAGTGTACAGTGCGCCCCCCTACAGTCAAAGACTCCCAGGACCCGGAGACCCCATGAAAGTGCTGTTGACCACCACCTACGGAAAGATCCTGCTGGAACTGGACGCCGAGCGCGCCCCGGCCACCACCGAGAACTTCATTCAGTACGTCAAGGACGGCCATTACGACGGCACCGTGTTCCACCGCGTGATCAGCAATTTCATGATCCAGGGCGGCGGTTTCACCCCGGACATGAGCCAGAAGCCCACCCGCGCGCCGATCGAGAACGAAGCCGGCAACGGGCTCTCCAACGAGATGGGCACCATCGCCATGGCGCGCACGAGCGACCCGCACTCCGCCACCGCCCAGTTCTTCATCAACGTGGCCGACAACCACTTCCTGGACCAGGCCCGCTCCCCGGACGGCTGGGGTTACGCGGCGTTCGGCAAGGTGATCGAAGGCATGGAAACGGTCAACCGCATCAAGGCCGTGGACACCGGCAACAAGGGCTTCCACCAGGACGTGCCCCGCGAGGACGTGCTGATCGAATCCGCCGAGGTGATCGAGGAATGAGCCGGGCAATCACCGCCCGCGCCGTGCTCGCCGCCCTGCTGCTGCTCCCGGCCCTGGCGCTGGCCGCCAACCCGCGTGTCGAGCTGACCACCAGCCAGGGCGACATCGTCCTGGAGCTGTACCCGAAGGCGGCGCCGGACACGGTGGCCAATTTCCTGCGCTACGTGGACGACGGCTTCTATGAAGGCACCGTGTTCCACCGGGTGATCAACGGCTTCATGATCCAGGGCGGCGGCTTCGACGCCGACCTCAAGCAGAAGGACACCCGGGCGCCGATCCGCAACGAAGCGGACAGCGGCCTGCGCAACGAGCGCGGCACCATCGCCATGGCGCGCACCGGCGACCCGCATTCCGCCACCGCCCAGTTCTTCATTAACCTGGTCCGCAACCGCAGCCTGGACCACACCGGCAAAACGCCCCGGGGCTGGGGTTACGCCGTGTTCGGCAAGGTGGTGGACGGCATGGACACGGTGGAGCGCATCGCCACGGTCCCCACCGGCAGCGGCCGCATCGACGGCGGCCCCCGGGTCCGGGACGTGCCGCGCACGCCGGTGGTGATCGAGAAAGCCCGCCGCCTGGATACCGGTGGCGACGACGCCAACGCCCAGCAAGACGACAACGCCGAGCAATGAGCTACAGCCTGCTGATCTCCGACCTGCACCTGGACCCGGAACGCCCCGCCCACCTGGCGGAACTGGAACGCCTGCTGGCCGACCAGGCCGGCCGCGCCGAGCGCCTTTACGTGCTCGGCGATCTGTTCGAGGCCTGGATCGGCGATGACGACGACAGCGCCTTCAACCGCCAGGCCATCGCCGCCTTCCGCGCCTTCGCCGACGCCGGCTCGGAGCTGTTCTTCATGCACGGCAACCGGGACTTCCTGCTCGGCGATCGGTTCGCCGCCGACTGCGGCGGCACCCTGCTCGACGAGGGCACGGTGGGGGACCTGCACGGCACCCGGGCCCTGCTCATGCACGGCGACAGCCTGTGCACCGAGGATCAGGCCTACCAGCAGTTCCGCGCCATGGCGCGCAACCCCCAATGGCAGCAAATGATGCTCGCCAAGCCCCTGGAGGAGCGCCGCGCCCTGGCCCAGGGCATGCGCATGCAGAGCCAGAGCAACAACGCCAACAAGGCCGAGAACATCATGGACGTGACGCCCTCCGAGGTGACACGGGTGATGAACGAGGCCGGCGTGCGCGAACTGATCCACGGCCACACCCACCGCCCGGCGGTGCACGACGTGGACCTGGGCGACGGCGCCAGCGGCCGCCGCTGGGTGCTCGGCGACTGGGGCGCCCAGGGCTGGTGGATCGTCGCCGACACCGACGGCCTCCGACTGGAAAGCTGGGATATCAGTTAACAGTGAACAGTTAACAGTTAACAGTGAACAGCGCGCGGGAGCGCGTTGGCGTGTATTCAGCCACCGTGCCCGCGTCCATTGCCAATACGACAATTCCACTCCTGCCGATCAGCAAACACCCTGTTTTCGCTGTTAACTATTCACTGTTCACTATTAACTGCTTCCCGGCGTGCCTGAGTGGAAGCGAAAGGTGTCGTCCGGTTCCTCGATCAGCGCCCGCTCCTTGTCCTTGAAAAACGCCAGGCGGTCGTCGATGGGGCCGTCCGCGTAGAGGCGGGCCAGGCGCAGGTAATCCTCGAAGTGGCGTGACTCACTCTTCAATAAATAGCGGTAATAGCGGCCCAGCTCCGCGTCCACGTGGGGCGCCAGGGCGGCGAATCGTTCGCAGGAGCGCGCCTCGATCAGGGCGCCGATGATCAGGGTGTCCACCAGCCGGCCCGGTTCCGAGGTGCGCGCGTGACGGCGCAGGCCCTGGGCGTAGCGGGACGGCGACAGGTGATCGTAGGTGACCCCGCGCTCGCGCATCATGCCCACCACCTGCTCGAAATGCAGCAGCTCCTCCCGGGCCAGCTGGCTCAGGTTATCCAGCAATTCCGGGCGGTCCACGTAGCGGAACATCAGGTTCAAGGCCGTGGACGCGGCCTTCTTCTCGCAGTGGGCGTGATCGATCAGCAGGATATCCGGGTGCGCCAGCGCCCAGCGGATCCAGGCGTCCGGCGTCGGGCACGGCAGGAAGTCGCGCAGCGGGGTTATGTCGGTCATGGCCACCTCGAGAAAGACGGCGCCATTTTACAAGCCCGCCGGCACAAAACCAGCCCGGGTCAGCGGGCCGCCGCGCCCGGGCGCGACGGCCGTGACGGTCAGGTCGGGGGGCAGCCGCCGTCGTAGTCGGTGGGGAAGATCCGCGAAATCAGCGCGTACAGAGCCGGGTCATGGCTCTCCAGCTCGCCGCGGGTGTTGATGCTGTTGTGCAGGCCATTGGGCGGATCCGATTCCAGGTTGCTGTTGAACCAGCTTTGCACGCCCTCGGCCCAGTACTCCTCCACGTTCTCCGCCGCGTAGGTGTTCTCGAACAGGCCGTTGTCCAGGGCGTTCTGGTAGGCCGCCTCCAGGGCCGTGCCAAAGGCCGGGTTCAGATCGCGCAGGGCCATCACGTCCACGGAATGGGCGAACTCATGGAGAAAGATGTCCTCGTGCACGCCGTTGGCCTGGTAAGGGTCGCCGGCGTAGCAGAGCACGTTTTCCTCGGTGCCACTGGTCACCGGGCGTGCCTTGGTGGCGCCCAACCCGCCCCGGGCGCGCTCGTCCCAGGTGCCGCCGTCAATGGGGAACACGGTGTCCAGGTCGGAATAGGCGGGGATTTGCGTGATGCCCTCGCCGTCGGCGGTGACCGCCGCCAGGGTGCCGTTGTCGATCATCTGCGCGAGCAGATCCTGACGCAGGCTCATCATGCCCAGGATGGTCTCGCAGGCATGCCACAGCGCCGCCGACGAGACCTGATCGCCGCCCAGCACCGGCAGGCCGTTGGCGTCGGCGTACTTGGAATAATAGGCCTGCTGCTCGCTGTTCAGATTGAGGCTGGCCGGCGGCGCGCCCACGGCGCAATCGTAGTCCGCCACCGCGCGGGCGGTGAAGTCCCAGGAACCGGCGGCCGCCAGGGGCTCGCCGCCGCTGTCGGTGATGCCGTCCAGGCTCACGGTGTAGCTCTGTCCGTCCACCAGGTCCACGTCCGGGATGAAGATGACCACCGAGCCGTCCTCGCTGTACTCGAAGGAACCGCTTACCTCGTTGACGCCGGCGGTCACCGAGAAGCTCTGGGCGTCCACGCTGGCCGGGTCCACGGCGGCGGAGAACACCGCCACCACCGGGTAATCCGCCTTCTGCTCGGCGCCGTCCATCGGGCTGTTTGAACTCAGGGTGAAGCCCTCGCCGCCGCCCGGGTCTCCCCCCGAATCGCCGCCACCGGTGCCAGGATCGGCGCCGCCGCCTCCGCCACCACTCCCGCCGCCGCAGCCGGCGATCGCCAGGGCGCACAGCCCGATCAGTGCCGGCATACCGGCGCGCTGTTTGCTTCCAAGCAACTTCATCGTTGTTTCCCCTCTTCCACCATTGGTGCGTGTTATTCGCGGTGCCTCGATGCTGACCGAGGCCCTGCGCCGCCGGTATTCCCTGATAAGGGGAGGCGATCGGCGCCCGCTCACCGTCGCCCCTGGTGTTCAACGGCGGCGGCGATATAATCGCGCCCCATGGGACGACGAACGCACCCCGCCATCCAGACCCTCAAGGGCCGCGCCGCCGCCGGCGCGCTGCGCCTGCTGGGCCTGCTGCCTTTCGGCCTGAACCGGGCCCTGGCCAACGGCCTGGGCCGGCTGCTCGCCGTGCTGCCCACCGAGGCGCGACGCATCACACGCATTAACCTGCGGCTGTGCCTGCCGGATCAGCCGGACCGGGAGGCCCTGATCCGCGCCTCCCTGGTGGAAAGCATCAAGAACACCTTCGAGATCGCCCGTTTCTGGCACCGTCCCGAGGACGGCCTGGAGCGGGTGGTGGCGGAGGACGGCGACGGCCCCCTGCGCGAGGCGGTGGCGAACCGGGAACCGGTTCTGATCCTGGCGCCGCACCTGGGCTGCTGGGAGGTCCTGAATTTCTGGCTGGCCCGGGAGTTCGGCCTGCACGCCATGTTCGCCCCGTCCGGCCTGCCGGAGCTGGACCAGCTGATCAAGCAGGGCCGCGAGCATTTCGGCACCACCATGTACCCGGCCACCGCCCGGGGCGTGGCCGGGCTGGTGCGCGCCATGCGCCAGGGCGCGCTCACCGCGATCCTGCCCGACCAGGTGCCGGACCGGCGCAGCGGCCGCTTCGCGCCCTTCTTCGGCCAGCCGGCGCACACCGGCACCCTGAGCTGCAAGCTGATCAAGCAGACCCGCGCGCGGGTGTTCATGGCCTGGGCCCGGCGCCTGCCCGGCGACGGCGGTTTCGAGATCCGCGTGCGGCCCGCCGACGAAGGCGTCCACGACGACGATCTGGACTACGCGCTCACCGCCATGAACCGCTCCATCGAGACCCTGATCAAGGAAGAGCCGGCCCAGTACCTTTGGAGCTATAAGCGCTTCCGCCGCCAACCCCCCGGCGGCACCCTGCCCTATTGATCGCGGCACCAACGGAACCGGTGATTACGAGTATTCACGCCATGAATGGCCATAGGGCCGGTTCCGTTTAACAGTTGATGGCGTTTCCGCTATACTCCGCGCGCAATTCCAACCCCCAGACATACCCCAAACAACTGATTTCCAAAAGAAATCAGTCAGACGAAACGAGGGATTCGCTGTGCTAGAAGCCTATCGCAAACATGTCGAGGAACGCGCCGCCGAGGGCGTCCCCCCGAAACCGCTGGACGAACAGCAAACCGCCGAGCTGGTGGAGCTGCTGAAGAATCCGCCCGCCGGTGAAGAGGAGTTCATCCAGGACCTGTTCGTCAATCGCGTTCCGCCGGGCGTTGACCAGGCCGCCTACGTCAAGGCCGCCTTCCTGTCCGCCATCGTCAAAGGCGAAGCCAGCTCCCCTCTGATCGACCGCAAGCGTGCCGCCGAACTGCTCGGCACCATGCAGGGCGGCTACAACGTGGCGCCGCTGATCGAGCTGCTCGACGACGAGGAACTGGCGGACGTGGCCGCCCAGGAACTCAAGCACACCCTGCTGGTGTTCGATGCCTTCCACGACGTGGAAGACAAAATGAAGGCCGGCAACGCCAAGGCCAAGGAAGTGATCGAGTCCTGGGCCGAGGGTGAATGGTTCACCCAGCGCAAGGACCTGTCCGAGAAGTTCACCGTCACCGTGTTCAAGGTGTCCGGCGAAACCAACACCGATGACCTGTCCCCGGCCCAGGACGCCTGGAGCCGCCCGGACATCCCCCTGCATGGCAACGCCATGCTGAAGAACGCCCGCGAAGGCATCTTCCCCGAGAAGGACGGCGAGATCGGTCCGCTCAAGCAGATGGACGAGCTCAAGAAGAAAGGCCACCCGGTGGCCTACGTGGGCGACGTGGTCGGCACCGGCTCCAGCCGTAAGTCCGCCACCAACTCCGTGCTCTGGCACTTCGGCGAGGACATCCCCTACGTGCCCAACAAGCGCGCCGGCGGCGTCTGCATCGGCGGCAAGATCGCGCCCATCTTCTTCAACACCATGGAAGACTCCGGCGCCCTGCCCTTCGAGTGCGACGTGTCCAAGATGGAAACCGGCGACGTCATCGACATCTACCCGTTCGAAGGCCGGGTGGAGAAGGACGGCGAAGTGATCGCCGAGTTCGATCTGCGCTCCCAGGTACTGCTGGACGAAGTGCGCGCCGGCGGCCGCATCAACCTGATCATCGGCCGTGGCCTGACCACCAAGGCCCGCGAAGCCCTGGGTCTGGGCGAATCCGACCTGTTCCGCAAGCCGGAACAGCCCGGCGACTCCAACGCCGGCTTCACCCTGGCGCAGAAGATGGTCGGCAAGGCCTGTGGCATGGACGGCGTGCGTCCCGGCATGTACTGCGAGCCGAAGATGACCACCGTGGGCTCCCAGGACACCACCGGTCCGATGACCCGTGACGAGCTGAAGGATCTGGCCTGCCTGGGCTTCCAGGCCGACCTGGTGATGCAGTCGTTCTGCCACACCGCCGCCTACCCCAAGCCGGTGGACGTGGAAACCCAGCACACCCTGCCCGACTTCATCATGAACCGGGGCGGCGTCTCCCTGCGCCCCGGCGACGGCATCATCCACTCCTGGCTGAACCGCATGCTGCTGCCCGACACCGTGGGCACCGGCGGCGATTCCCACACCCGTTTCCCGATGGGCATCTCCTTCCCGGCGGGCTCCGGCCTGGTGGCCTTCGCCGCCGCCACTGGCGTGATGCCGCTGGACATGCCGGAATCCGTGCTGGTGCGCTTCAAGGGCAAGCGTCAGCCGGGCATCACCCTGCGTGACCTGGTCCACGCGATTCCGCTGCAGGCCATCAAGGACGGTCACCTGACCGTGGAGAAATCCGGCAAGAAGAACGTCTTCTCCGGCCGCATCCTGGAAATCGAAGGTCTCGACGACCTCACCGTGGAGCAGGCGTTCGAGCTCTCCGACGCCTCCGCCGAGCGCTCCGCCGCCGGCTGCACCATCACCCTGTCCGAGGACAGCGTGACCGAGTACCTGAAGTCCAACATCACCCTGCTCAAGTGGATGATCGCCAACGGTTACGGCGACGCCCGCACCCTGGAGCGCCGCATCCAGGGCATGGAAGAGTGGCTGAAGGATCCCAAGCTGATGCGCGCCGACGCCGACGCGGAGTACCACACCGTGATCGAGATCGACATGGATCAGATCCAGGAACCGATCCTGTGCTGCCCGAACGATCCGGACGACGCCAAGACCCTGTCCGACGTGGCCGGCGACAAGATCGACGAGGTGTTCATCGGCTCCTGCATGACCAACATCGGTCACTTCCGGGCCGCCGGCAAGCTGCTGGAAAAAGTGGATGGCCTCACCACCCGCCTGTGGGTGGCGCCGCCCACCAAGATGGACCAGCATCAGCTCACCGAAGAGGGCTACTACAACATCTACGGCCGTGCCGGCGCGCGCACCGAGATGCCGGGCTGCTCCCTGTGCATGGGTAACCAGGCACGGATCGCGCCCAAGTCCACGGCGGTGTCCACCTCCACCCGGAACTTCCCCAACCGGCTGGGTCAGGGCGCTTTCGTGTACCTGGCGTCCGCGGAGCTGGCGGCGATCGCCGCGGTGCTCGGCAAGCTGCCCACCGCCGAGGAGTACATGGAGTACGCCAACACCATCGACTCCATGGCCGGTGAGATCTACCGCTACATGAACTTCGACCGCATGGAGGAGTATCAGCAGGTGGCGGACACGGTGAAGATCCCGGTGGCGCAAGCCAGCTAAGGGACCCTCCCACCGACCTCGAAAAAGCCCGGCCTCGCGCCGGGCTTTTTTGTGCCTCTCCGGTAAAGGGCCGCCCCCCCTATCCGGGCCGCGTCTTGGCGTGGTCCCCCGCCACCTTTTACATCAGCGCTGTAAAGAACTATTGAAGAGGGCTGTAGGGCCCCGCCCCGATATGCACAATCGCCCCTGATGCCCGCCGCGATCCGGTGTCCGCCGGTCACGCCGTGGCAGTGCCTCAAGTCGAAAATGGATTCTCGCGAGGAGGAACACAGCATGACCAGCGAAGATCTTTTCCCCACACGCATGGAACAGGACCAGAAACGGTTCACACGCCTGGATCCGGTCATCCACGCCCGCAACCAGGACCGCTGGAGCGGCCCCCTCGGCGAGGAAGCCCTGTCCCGCTACGAGCGCGACGGCTTTCTCTGGTTCGAGGGCTTTTTCTCCCAGGAACGGGTACGCCCCTTCTTCGATGAACTCAAGGAGATGGCCAAGGACACGGATCTGGTGAAATCCGACCAGGTGATCACCGACCCGGACTCCGGCGACATCCGTTCGGTGTTCGCCATGCACGAGCTGTCCCGGCGCTTCGACGAGCTGACCCGGGACCCCCGTATCCTGGGCATGGTGCGCCAGTTGCTGGGCGGCGATGTCTACATTCACCAGTCGCGCATCAACGACAAGTTCGGTTTCCAGGGCAGCGGCTTCAACTGGCATTCCGACTTCGAAACCTGGCACTCCGAGGACGGCATGCCGCGCATGCGGGCGGTGAGCGCCTCGATCATGCTCACCGACAACAACGAGTTCAACGGGCCGCTGATGCTGATCCCCGGTTCGCATCACTACTTCGTGCCCTGCTACGGCGCCACGCCGGAGGACAACTGGAAGGATTCGCTGAAGAGCCAGCGGGTCGGCGTGCCCAGCCAGGAGAACCTGCGCGACCTGGTCAACCAGGGCGGCATCCAGGCGCCCAAGGGGCCGCCGGGTTCACTGCTGCTGTTCGAGTGCAACACCCTGCATGCGTCCAACAAGAACCTGTCGCCGTGGCCCCGCTCCAACCTGTTCTTCGTTTACAACAGCGTGGATAACGTGCCGGAAAAACCGTTCTGCGGCAATGAGCCGCGCCCGCACTTCCTGGCCAACCGGGAAGACCACGAACCCCTTGCCATGCACGACAATCTGGAGCCGCTGTAAGCACGGCCACCGGGAAAACCGGCGCCACATCGAATTTTCGGTGCGGCGCCGTTCACAAAACGCCCGCCGCTTTCCACCTTTTACAAAGGAACACAAACCATTCCCCGATGCTGAGTCCTAACTCCCTGGACCCGCCAAGAACGGCGGCCGGGATGGCTGACAGGATGACGGCATGAAAAATTCGGATCGAATCGGCTTCGGGCTTTTTTTTCTGGCGATCGTGTTCATCGCGTTCGTCGGCGGCGCCTTCGTGGTGCTCACCAAGACCTACCCCTACCCACTGTTCAACGACGCCCACAAGGCCGCCCGGGCGGTGCTCAAACAGAACACCCTGATCGATCTGTACACCCAGTCCGACCTGTGGCGCGAAGCACGCCGGGAGGAACGCGGCGTCACCGTCCACGACCCGGACCGCGCCTATCAGGGGCTCACCCTGTACACCTCCGGCGATGGCAGCCACGCCGACCTGGTGAACATGGATGGCGAGGTGCTGCATCGCTGGGCACTGCCCTACAGCGAGGTATGGGAACAGAGCCCCACCGGCCGGCCGCCGCGCCCGGACGATCACATCTACTGGCGCAAAGCGCGGCTGTTGCCCAACGGCGACCTGCTGGCGATCTACATCGCCAATAACGATACCCCCTGGGGCTACGGCCTGGTGCGCCTGAACGCGGATTCGGAAGTGATTTGGGGCTACCACGCCAGCACCCACCACGATCTGGACATCACCCCGGACGGCGACGTGGTCGCCCTCACCCATGAATTCACCGACCAGAAAGTGCCCGCCTTCGCCAAGCTGGAATACCCCTGGCTGGACGACTATCTGGTGGTGCTGGACGGCGACACCGGCGAGGAGCGCAGCAAGGTGTCCCTGGCCAAGGCGTTCATGGAATCCCGCTACGCCGACCTGTTCTACGCGGTGCCCAGCTTCGCCACCGCCGACCCGCTGCACACCAACAGCGTGCAGTTCCTCGACCAGGACCTGGCGGACCGCTTCGCCCCGGCCCGGGGCCGGGCCGGCCAGGTGCTGCTGTCGTTCCGCCACCCCGGCACCGTGGCCCTGGTGGACGCGGCCAGCGGCGAAATGACCTGGGCGCTCAAGGGCCCCTGGCTGGGCCAGCACTACCCGCGCATCAACGACGCCGGCCACTTCACCCTGTTCGACAACCTGGGCCACTTCGAAAAGGACAACCGCACCCGGATTCTGGAAGTGGACCCGGAGGACGAACGCATCGTCGCCCGCTACACCGGCGACGCCGAGCATCCGTTCGACAGCGGCCTGCGCGGCGCCGTGGAGGAACTGCCCAACGGCGACTGGCTGATCACGGAATCCGACGGCGGCCGCCTGCTGGAGGTGGCCCCGGACGGCGACATCGTCTGGGAATTCGTCAATCCGGTGCGCGCCGGCGACCAGGATCAATACATCCCGGTGGTGTCCGCCGCGCAACGCCTCACCCTGGACGACCTGGACGCGGACTTCCGCGCCCGGCTCGCCCCCGACTCCGATTCATAGCCGAGGAGATTCGCCATGAGGAGATTCGCCATGAAAGCCTTGATCGCTCGCCCCCAAACCCTGGCCGCCGCCGTGGCGCTGGCCGCGCTCACCCTGCCCGGCCTGGCGTCCGCCTACGTGGGCCCCGGCGCCGGCCTGAGCCTGCTCACCGCCCTGTGGGGCATCATCGCCGCCATCGGCGTGGCGGTGCTGTTCGTTGTGCTGTGGCCAATCCGGCGCCTGCGCCGCCGCAAGGCGGAGGCCCGCGCCAACGATGAATCCGCCCGCCGCGAGGCGGATCAAAACGACGATGAAAGCGCCACCCCGGCCGCCGAGCAGACGCCGCCGGGCCACGACGATCACCGAGCCTAGGAGCGCCTATGGCCTTGTTCGATTTGCCGGCACCGCTGTTCGCCGCCGTCGACGCCGGGCTCGCCACGGTGCTGCCCGGCGCCGCCCGACTGGCGGTCTGGGCGGTGCTGGCCGGGGTCGGCACCCTGCTGCTGTACCGGTTGCTTTCGCCGCAGAAACGCATCGGCCAGGCCAAGCGCGACGCCCGTGAAGCACGCCGCGCCCTGAACGGCTTCGATGGCGAGTTCAGCGAAGCCGGGCCGCTGATCAAGGCGCAGTTCACCACCGCCTTCCGCCATCTGGGGCTGGTGCTGATTCCCACGCTGATCTCGATTCTGCCGCTGCTGGCACTGCTCACCTGGCTGGAAGGCCATTACGCCCACCGGCTGCCCGCCGTCGGGGAGACCCCGGCGGTCCAGGCGGAACCGGACCGCTACCAGGCGCAATGGATCGACGGCGACCGCCCCCGGGTGATCGTGCGCGACGGCGGTGGCGGCGGCGCCGTGGCCGAGGTGGCCGTGGACGCGCCGATCCCGGTGGTGGAGCGGCGCCACTGGTGGAACGCCCTGATCGGCAACCCGCTGGGCTACCTGCCCGACCAGGGCGGCCCCGAGCGCGTCACCATGGCCCTGCCGCAACCACGGTACCTGCCGTTCGGCCCGGACTGGATGCGCCACTGGCTGATGGTGTTCTTCCCGATCATGTTGATCGTCTCCCTGCTGACCTACCGATGGGCGAAAATCGAATGAACGCACGGCAACCGACCCCCGACACCGACCCGGGCTTCCAGGTCACCCCCTGGATGCACCATGCCGGCGGCTGGGTGCATCGTCACCCGCGCGCCTGGATCAAGCTCGGCAACCTGGAAACCCGCATCGTCGGCGACGCCATCGCCGATGTGACCGTGGACCGGCCGATCTACGTGGCCGGCCTGGCCCGCTCCGGCACCACCATCGTGCTGGAACACCTGGCCGCCCACCCGGAGGTGGCCACCCACCGCTACGCGGACTTTCCCTTCCTGCCGGTGCCCTACTGGTGGAACCGCTGGCTGTCCCTGGTGCCCGGCGCCACCGAGCAGGCCCGGGAGCGCGCCCATCAGGACGGCATCAAGGTCACCTCGAAAAGCCCGGAGGCGTTCGAGGAAATGCTGTGGATGGCGTTCTTCCCGGACATCCATGACCCGGCGCGCAGCTCGGTGCTCGGCCGCGACGCCTCGCACCCGGAATTCGAGGCCTTCTACGATCAACACATCCGCAAGCTGCTGGCGGTGCGCAAACGGCGGCGCTATCTCGCCAAGGGCAACTACAACCTGGCCCGGCTCGGCTATCTGCACCGCCTGTACCCGGACGCCCGCTTCCTGCTGATGATCCGCGACCCGGTGTGGCACATCGCCTCGCTGATGAAGCAGCAGGACCTGTTCGTGGCCGGGGAAAGCAAGGAGCCGCGCGCCCTGGACCACATGCGCCGGGTGGGCCACTACGAATTCGGCCTCGACCGGCGCGCCATCAACACCGGCGACGACAAGCTCACCGCCTACATCGGCGAGCTTTGGAATGGCGGCAACGAGGTGGAAGGTTGGGCGCGCTACTGGGCGGCGATCTACGAGCACGTGGCCGACGCCCTGGAACAGGACCCGGCCCTGCGCGAAGCGGCGCGGGTGGTGCGCTACGAGGACCTGTGCGGCACGCCCCGGGACACCCTGGAAGCATTGTTCGCCCACGCCGGCCTGGCGGTGCCCGGGGACACCTTGGAACAAGCCGCCGCCGGCCTGCACGCGCCCACCTATTACCAGCCCCGCTTCAACGACCGGGAGCGGAGCCTGATCGAGGCGATCACCGCGCCGGTGGCGCGGCGCTTCGGCTATTCCACGGGCGGGGGCTGAGTTCTCAGCCCCAATGTCCCGGGAAGGACGACGGGTAGCGCCGTGCCTCCGGCGGCGGCGGGAAGTACTGGAACAGCCAGGTTTCGCTCACCACACGCTGCTCGGCGCTCAGGGTCAGGCGCATGTTCACCGGCTCGGTGGCGTCGCTGTCCGGGGACCAGTCGAACAGAATCCGGAAGCCGTCCAGATCCTTTACCCAGAGCACGTGCAGGTCCTGGACCCGGCCAGCGGACACGTCCAACTGGGTATCGATGTCGATGTCCTGGTCATAGAATTCCTTGAGGCGACCGCCGACGAAATCCACGGCGATGCGTTCCGCCCAGGTCTCCGGGTAATGCTCCCCCGGCGCCCAGCCCTCCGGGAAGCCGCCCATGCCGCTCAGGGTGGCGCGCACCCGGGCCAGATCGGTGCGCACCGGCGCCCGCGCCGCCCAGTGCAGGCGGTAGCCGAACGCCAGGGCCTCGCCCCCCTTCAAGGGCCGCGCCGGTTTCCAGAACGCCACCACGTTGTCCATGGTCTCGCCGGTGGTGGGCAGCTCCAGCAACTGGATCTCGCCGTCGCCCCACTCGCCCTTGGGCTCCACCCACAGGCTGGGCCGGTCGTGGTAGCGGCCGATCACGTCCTCGTAATCGTCGAAGTCCCGGTGCGTCTGCAGCAGGCCGAAGCCCTTGGGGTTGGTGTCGTCGAAGGTATTGAACTGGACGCGGGGCGGATTGTTCAGCGGCCGGCACACCCACTCGCCGTTGCCGCGCCACAGGGCCAGGCGGTCGGAATCGTGGATGCGCGGGTGCAGGGTGCGGCATTGATGGCGCTGGTGGCCGCCGCAACTGAACATGCTGGTCATCGGCGCCACGCCCAGCTGCGTGATCGCCTCGCGGGGGAACAGATGGCTGTCGATGTCCATCACCACGCCATCGTCGCCGCAGTCGATCACGAAGCGGTAGGCGCCGGCCAGCTTGGGGGAATCGAGCAGCGCGTAGGCGGTGAAGCGGCTGGCGCCCGGCGCCGGGGTCTCGAACCAGAAGTGGGTGAAGTCCGGGAACTCCTCCCGCTCGCCGTCGGCGTAGGTGTTCACCGCCGCGCCCCGGGCGGACAGGCCATACTGATAGCTGCCGTCCACGGCGCGGAAGTAACTGGCGCCCAGGAAGGAGACGATGTCCTTCTCGGTGAGCGAGGGCGCCTTGAACACCCGGAAGCCGGCGAAGCCCAGGTCCTCGCCGAGCTGGGTGGTATCCACGTCGACCCGGTCGTAGTCGAACAGCTCCGGGCGGAAATGAATGCGCCGGGCCTGGCCGCTGTCCGGGTCCAGGGAGTGCATGCGCACCGGCTGGTCGAACCCCATGCCGGCATGGATGAACTGGATGTTGAGGCGGTCGCTGCGACCATGCCAGAGCGCGTGCTCCGCGTCGTAGCCGATTTCGTTGTACTGGTGCGGGGTGAGCCCCGCCAGGGTCGGCGGCAACGCCCGGGCGGCGTCCCGGTAGGGGCGGGTCGCCAGGGTCCGGGCGCGCTCGCGCAGGCCCTCGAAACTGAACGGCTCCGCTTCGCCGTCGGCGATGCGGTCATTGGCGCGCGCGGCGGCGAACAACGGCGCCGACGGCAGGCCGGACCAGGCGGCCAGCGCCACGGCGCTTTTCAACAGGGTTCTACGGTTCATCGGGTCGGTCCTTACGTCGTCCTTGGCCCACCGGCAACCTTACCCAAAGGCGGGATGCCGATGCGTAAAAGCTTGAATAATCGGACTGCGTCACCGGCGCCCGGTTCAAAACCCGGCGTCACTCCAAACCCCCATTAATCGTCCGGAAATATTGGCGATGCCATGCTCGGGGTGTATGTTGAACCCCAGATCGGACAGGAAGGGACGCATCCATGCTCAAACGTACCCTCGCCACGCTGGTGATACTGGCGGTGGTGGTGATCGGCGCTTTCGCGGTGTACGCCTGGCACGGAGAACTGGCGCCCATGGCCGCCTCGGAGCGGCCCGACTTCGACGCCGCCACCGTGGAGCAAGGCCGGGTGCTGGCCGCCGCCGGCTACTGCGCCACCTGCCACACCGCCCAGGGCGGCGAACCCTACGCCGGCAACTACCCGGTGGTCAGCGACTTCGGCACCATCTACGCCTCCAACATCACCCCGGACCCGGACACCGGCATCGGCGACTGGTCGCCGGAGGCCTTCCGGCGCGCCATGCACGAAGGCGTGGATCGCCAGGGCCGGCATCTTTTCCCCGCGTTTCCCTATGACCACTTCACCAAACTCTCCGACCAGGACGTGGACGCGCTCTACGCCTACCTGATGAGCGAGGTGGAACCGGTCAAGCAAGAGACCCGCGCGTCCACCCTGCCCTTCCCGCTCAACCAGCGCTTCCTGCAGGCCGGCTGGAAACTGCTGTTCGTGGATGTCGGCCGCTACCAGCCGGACCCGGACAAAAGCGACGCCTGGAACCGGGGCGCCTACCTGGCGGAGGGCATCAGCCATTGCGGCGCCTGCCACACGCCGCGCAACGCCCTGGGCGCCGAGAAAGGCGGCGAGCGCTACGCGGGCGCCACCATCGACCGCTGGGTGGCCCCGCCGCTCACCGCCGACAACCCATCCGGGGTGCCCTGGAGCGCCGCCGCCTTCACCACCTACCTGAAACTGGGCGCCGACCGCTACCACGGCGTGGCGGCGGGTCCCATGGGGCCGGTGGTGCACGGCGGCGTGGCGGAGCTCTCCGACGACGATCTGACCGCTCTCGGTGTCTATCTGGCGGACGTCACCGGCGCCACCGACGGCGAGGCCCCGGCGGACAACGCCGCCCTCACCGCCAGCATCGCCGCCGGCAAACCGCAGCGGGACTGGCGCCGGGAACAGGGCGAGCGACTCTATGCCAGCGCCTGCGCCGCCTGCCACTACAACGCCACGCCCGAGGGCGTCACCGTCACCCGGCCGGACCTGGGCATCAATTCCGCCACGCGACTGGACGATCCCGCCAACCTGATTCACGTGATGCTGGACGGCGTGCCCGCCAGCGAGGGCAGCCACGGCGTGGTGATGCCGGCGTTCCGCTCGGCGCTCAACGACGACCAGATCGCCGCCATCGCCGCCTACCTGCGCGCCACCCGCACCGACCTGCCGCCCTGGCCGGACCTGCCCGCCCGGGTGAGTGAGCTGCGCGCCCACGTTGGAACGCATTGACGAGGACCCCACCATGATCGAGTGCACCATCAATGGAGAGACGGTCCGCCTGGACGCGGACCCGGACATGCCGCTGCTGTGGGCGCTGCGTGACCTGGCCGGCCTCACCGGTACCAAGTTCGGCTGCGGCATCGGCCTGTGCGGCGCCTGCACCGTCCATGTGGGCGGCCGCGCCACGCGCAGCTGCATCACCCCGCTCAAGGACGTGGCCGGCGCCGACATCACCACCATCGAGGGGCTGGACGCCGACGGCGCCCACCCGCTGCAACAGGCCTGGCGGGACCTGCAGGTGCCGCAGTGCGGCTACTGCCAGTCCGGCCAGATCATGCAGGCGGCGGCCCTGCTCAAGGACATGCCGAATCCCAGCGATGAGGACATCGACGCGGTGATGACCGGCAACCTGTGCCGCTGCATGACCTATCCGCGTATCCGCGGCGCCATCCGCGACGCCGCCGCCGCCATGAAGGAGGCCAGCGCCCATGGATGAACAGCGCCTTTCCGCCGATGATCGCGCGGACACGCCGCGTCTGAGCCGGCGCTCCTTTCTGGTGTCCATGTGCGCCGCCGGCGCCGTGTTCGGTTTTCCGCGCGCCGGTCTCGCGGCGATGAATCCGGGGGCCGCCGACGGCCAGCCCCTGGAAGCGGTCGGCGACCGCTTCGAACCCACCCTCTGGTACTGGATCGACAGCGAAGGCCGGGTCAACGTGAACGTGATCCGCGCCGAGATGGGCCAACATGTGGGCACCGCCATCGCCCGTATCCTGGCCGATGAGCTGGGCGCGCGATGGCAGGACGTGCACATCGACCACGTCGACAGCGACCCCAAATGGGGCACCATGGTCACCGGCGGCAGCTGGTCGGTGTGGCAAAGCTGGCCGGTGTATCGGCGCGCCGGCGCCGCCGGTCGCACCGCCCTGGCCGAGAAAGCCGCCGCCCTGTGGGGCGTCAGCGCCGACGCGGTCACCGTGGCCGATGGCCAGGTCAGCGCCGGCGACCGTAGCATCGGCTTCGGCGAACTGGTCCAGAAAGGTCTGGACCGCCAGTTCAGCCAGGACGAACTCAAGGCTCTGCCGCTCAAGTCCCATGATGAACTGACCCTCCTGGGCCGGAACCTCAAGGCCCTGGACATCGACACCAAGACCAACGGGCAGGCCATCTACGGCATCGACGCCCGGGTCGAGGGCATGGTGCACGCCGTGCCGATCCTGCCGCCGACCCGCTACGACTGCGCCATCACCAACATCGACGACAGCGCCGCCAAGGACATCAAGGGCTACCAGCAAACCCTGAAACTGGAGGACCCCTCCGGCACCGCGCCGGGCTGGGCCATGGTGATCGCCGATAACCACTGGGCCGCGTTGAAGGCCTCCCGCCAGATCAAGGTGTCCTACAACACCGGCGACGCCACCGAGGTGGGCGAGGCGGAAATCCAGGCCGAGAACCGTCGCCTGGTCGACGACACCGGCACCGGCGCCATCATGGACACCGGCGACAACGGCGACGTGGACGCCACTTTCGCCGATGCCGCCGACACCTTCCAGGCGGACTACACCACCCAGACCGTACTGCATTTCCAGCTGGAGCCGGTCAACGCCCTGGTGTTCCGCAACGACGACGGTGTCTGGGAAGTGCACACCGGCAACCAGTGGCAGTCGCTGTGCCTGCCCTGGCTGCAAAAAGCCCTGGGCGTGAAGGAAGACCAGGTGGTGATGCGCACCTACATGCTCGGTGGCGGCTTCGGGCGGCGCCTCAACGGCGACTACGCGATCCCCGCCGCGCTCGCCTCCAAGGCCCTGGGCGGTAAACCGGTGAAAATGATCCTTACCCGGGAGGACGACAGCCACTTCGACAGTACCCGTTCGCCGACCCTGTCGCGCCTGCGCATGGCCTTCGACGCCGACAACAAGGTGGTGGGCATGGACAGCGCCGTGGCCTCCGGCTGGCCCACCAAGGTGATGATTCCCGGTTTCATGCCCAAGGGCACCAACGGCGAGCCCTACGACCCGTTCTCCTCCGACGGCATCGACCACTGGTACGGCGTGGGCGCGCAACGGGCCCGGGCGATTTCCAACGAACTGGCCGAGCACACCTTTCGCCCCGGCTGGCTGCGTTCGGTATCGCCGGGCTGGATCAATTTCGCCGTGGAAAGCTTCATGGACGAGGCCGCCCGTTATATCGGCGCGGACCCGGTGCAATTCCGTCTTGACCACTTCAAGGCCGAAGGACGCAACGCCGGTCAGGCGCCCAACTCCGTGGGCGGCGCCCGCCGTCAGGCGGCGGTGCTGAAACGGGTGGCGGCCCTGTCCGATTATGGCCGCGATGACCTGCCCGCCGACAGCGCCATCGGCATCGCCACCACCTATGGCCAGTCCCGGGACATGCCCACCTGGGTGGGCGGCGCCGTGCACCTGAGCGTGGATCGGGAAAGCGGCCGCGTGGACGTGCACAAGATCTGGCTGGTGGTGGACTGCGGCACCGTGGTGGACCCGGACGGCGCCCGCGCCCAGGTGGAAGGCAGCGCCCTGTGGGGCCTGTCCATGGCGCTCTACGAGGGCACCGAGTTCAAGAACGGGCGGGTGGTGGACAGCAACCTGGACAGCTACGGCCCGCTGCGCATGATCGACGCGCCGGAGATCGAGATCGAGCTGGTGGAAAGCACCGAGGTGCCGGTGGGCCTGGGCGAGCCGGGCACCACGGTGGTGGCGCCGGCCATCGCCAACGGCATCCAGGCGGCGGTGGGCGCGCGCCTGCGCCATCTGCCGATCACCCCGGCGGCGGTGCGCGAGGCCCTGCAGAGCGGGTCCGCGTAGCGGACCTTATAAATAGAATCAATAGGCGCATTATCGCGTAAGGGCGTATCATCACCGGTCACCCAGTGAGCCCGACCGGGAGCCTTTTCTTGCCAGAAAGCAGTACCCCCGCGGACCCTCGTGCCGAGCACGATGGTCTGCCGGCCCGGCAACGCCGCCTGGCCATGCTCGCCATCGCCACCAGCATCGGCATGTCGGTGATGGACAGCAACATCGTCAACGTCGCCCTGCCCACCATCGCCAACAGTCTGGATGTAAGTCGTTCCGACGCGGTCTGGGTGGTCAACGCCTACCTGCTGGCGGTGGCCCTGACGCTGCTGCCGCTGTCCTCGCTGGGCGACATCGTCGGCTACCGGCGCATCTACCGCCTCGGCCTGGGGCTGTTCATCGTCGCTTCCCTGGTCTGCACCCTGGCGGATTCCCTGGTCACCCTGGCGGTGGCGCGTTTCTTCCAGGGGCTCGGCGCCGCCGGCGTGATGAGTGTCAACGCCGCCCTGGTGCGTTTTATCTACCCGGCCCGCTTCCTGGGCCGGGGCATCGGCCTGAGCGCCATGGTGGTGGCGCTGTCCTCGGCCCTGGGGCCCACCGTGGCCGCCGGCATTCTGTCGGTGGCGGACTGGTCCTGGCTGTTCGCCGTCAACGTGCCTCTGGGTGGTCTGGCCCTGTACCTGGCGTCGCGCAACCTGCCGCGCACGCCCACCGATCCGCGCCCCTTCGACTGGGTCAGCGCCCTGCTCAACGCCCTGGCCATCGGCCTGCTGGTCAGCGCCGTGGATGGCCTCGCCCACGGCATGGCGGTTACCCCGGCGCTGGTGGCGCTGGCCGCCGCCGGCCTGGTGGGCACGGTTCTGGTGCGTCGCCAGCTGAGCCAGTCGTCACCGCTGCTGCCGGTGGATCTGCTGCGTATCCGCCCGTTTGCCCTGGCCATCGGCACCTCGTTCTGTTCCTTCACCAGCCAGATGGCGGCGTTCATCGCCCTGCCCTTCTATTTTCACGACATCCTCGGCTACAGCGCCATGCAAACCGGCCTGCTGATGACGCCCTGGCCGGCGGCGGTGATGGTGGCCGCGCCGCTGGCCGGACGGCTGGCGGACCGCTATCCGATCGGCGTGCTGTGTTCGCTGGGGTTGCTCGCCAAGGTGGTCGGGCTGGTGCTGCTGGCGCTGCTGTCGAGCCGGGCGTCGCTGCCGGTGATCCTCGCTTGCATGGCGCTGTGCGGCCTGGGCTTCGGCTTCTTCCAGGCCCCCAACAACCGCGCCATCATCGGCTCGGCGCCGCGCCACCGCAGCGGCGGCGCCGGCGGCATGCAGGGCACCACCCGGCTGCTCGGCCAGACCCTGGGCGCGGCGCTCACCGCCCTGGCGTTCAGCCTGGTGGAGGACGCCATCGCTCCGGCGCTGCTGATGGCCGCCGGCTTCTCGCTGTGCGCGGCCCTGGTCAGTCTGTTCCGGATTCGCAGCGGGAACCCGGCCTGAGCGGCCCATCCGCCTGGCGCAGGCCGCCGTCCACCAACAGCCGCCACAACCGCCCGGCGGCCTGGGACAGGGGCCGCGAGCGCAGCCGGTAGGCGCAGGTCTCGGAGGCGGCGCCCACGTCCAGGGGCAGCGGCACCAGCCAGCCGGCGGCCAGCTCCTCCTCGATCAGGATGTCCGGCGCCAGGGTCAGGGCATGACCGGAACGGCACAGCCCCACGCAGGCGCTCAGGGTGGGCATCAGGAATTCGGCGCCACGCCGGGCCACCAGCATGCGGTGAAACCAGGGCGCCGCCCGCCGGCCGTAGTCCGGCGACACCCGTGGCATGGCCCAAGGCCGGGACGCGGCGAAGGCCCGCGCCGCCGGCTCCGACTCCAGGGCCGCCCGGCCCTCCTCGCCGCGTACCCAGGCCGCCGGCGCCACCATGCGCAGCGGCAGGCTCAGCAGCGGCTCCACCACCACGTCGTCGTGGTCGGGCACGTCGCCCCGGCGGCGCCCGTCATAGAGCAGGAAGTCGTAGCGATAACCGTAGAGCCCCTCGCGCAGGCTCTCGAAATGGTCGGTGTGCACATCCAGGTGCAGGTTCAGGCCGGCCCCTTCCATGGCCCGCGCCAGCTTGCGTGACAGCAAATCCGGCACGAACGGCCCGCACCCCAGCCGCACCCGGCCCTCGCGGCCCTCCTGAAAACGCTCCACCAGACGATCCAGCCCGGCGCTTTCGTGCAGCACCCGGCTCGCCTGACGGTACAATTCGGTGGCGAATTCGGTGGGCCGCAGGGCCCGGGTGTGGCGCTGGAACAGGGCCGCGCCCAGTTCCTCCTCCAACTTGGCCAGGGCCCGGCTCAAGGCCGGCTGGCTCACGCCCAGGGCACGGGCGGCGGCGGACAGGCTGCCGTGCTCATAGACCGCGCGAAACTGGATCAACTGCTGCAACTGCCAACCGGGCATGTCGTCCCCCGCTCCCTGCGTGCGTCCTGACCGGCGCCCGGATTAGCAACCCGGCGCCGGGCTCGAAGGGTATGGATATATAACCCCCGATCATGAATTAAGCCCTCATACTCCTCCCCGCCGTTCAAAAAAACAACAAGGGGAGGTTCCATGACCGACCGCCGCACCGTTCTCAAACAGCTGGCCCTGGGCGCCGCCGCCCTGGGCACCGCGCCCGCCCTGCGCGCCGCCGCCGGCGCCGGCAAAAAGCGCCCCAATGTGCTGCTGCTGGTGTCCGACCAGGAGCGCAACGGCCGCGATCTTCCCGGCAACCTGGACCTGCCCGCCCACGACAAGCTGCTCAACCAGGGGGTCGCCTTCAATCAGTACTACGCCAACACCTCGCCCTGCTCGCCATCCCGGTCGGTGATGTACACCGGCCAGCACACCATGCGCACCGGCATGACCGCCAATCTGCACGCGCCGCCCTTCCCCAGCCTCAACCAGGATCTGCCCACCCTGGGGCAGGTATTCCAGGGCCTGGGCTACTACACCGCCTACAAGGGCAAGTGGCATCTGTCCGACATCGATGACGGCCCCGGCCTGATGTACGGCAGCTACCCGAGCCGGCGCCGGGCCCTGGAGAAACACGGCTTCCACGATTACAACCTCACCGGCGACGTGCACGGCTCGGTGTGGCAGGGCTATCTGGCGGACCGCATGGTGTCCGCGGAGGCCGGCCAGTGGCTGATGCGCGACAGCACCGGGCTGGACCGGCCCTGGCTGCTGGCGGTGAATTTCGTCAATCCCCACGACATCATGTTCTTCGCCACCAGCGAGCAACAATCCCGCTCCCGGGCCAACCCGGATTTCATGGCGCCGCTGCGCCCGGCCCCCAATGATCCGCTCTACGACAAGGACTGGAGCGACGTGCCCCTGCCCGCCTCCTTCCACCACGGCGGCCTGGCCGGCAAGCCCTGGTGCCACCACTCCTACGCGGAGGTGATCGACGCCGTCTACGGCCACATCGACAAGGACGACGAAGCCGCCTGGCGGGCCAACCAGAGTTACTACTTCAATTGCCTGCGGGACGTCTCCCGGCAGGTGGACCGGGTGCTCCAGGCCCTGGAGAAAAGCGGCCAGCTGGACAACACCATCATCGTCTACACCGCCGACCACGGCGAAATGGCCGGCGCCCACGGGCTGCGCCAGAAGGGCCCGATGATCTACAAGGAAAACAGCCGCATCCCGCTGATCGTGCGTCACCCGGACGTGCGCGGCGGGCACGCCGTGGAGCACCTGGGCTCCACCCTGGATCTGCTGCCCACCCTGGTGGGGCTGGCCACCGAGGGCCAGGAGAGCACCGACACCCCGGGCGTGGACCTGAGCCCGGCGGTCACCGGCCGCGCCACCCAGCGCGACAAGCGCGGCGTGCTGTTCGCCTACGGCGTGCTGCTCTACACCGACCCGGAAGCCACCCGCCGGCTGGTCACCGAAGGCGACGAGATCACGCCGGTGAAGGTGATGGGGGATTTTCTGAAACAACTGAGACTGGGCCCGGAGCTGGGCAACCGGGGCCTGCACCGGGGCGTGTTCGACGGCCGCTACAAGTTCGCCCGCTACTTCAGCCCGGACAGCCACCACGTGCCCGAGGACTGGGGCACCCTGCTGGCCCACAACGATCTGGAGCTCTACGACACCTGGCGGGATCCCCACGAGATCGACAACCTGGCCGCCCGCCCGCAGGACGCCCGTTCCCTGCTGATGGCGATGAACGACAAGACCAACCGGCTGGTGGCCGAGGAGATCGGCGAGGACAACGGTTCCGAATTCCCCGGCCCCAGCTTCCTCTACACGCTTTAGGCCCTACACGCTTTAGGCCCTGCACGCTTCAGGCCCCACCGGCCCCGCACCGTTTTTCTGCCCTTGGGGGGCAGCCGCCCCGACCGGTCCGCCGGTCGGGGCATTTTATTGGTTAGAGGCTGTCCTTGAGGTCATGGGCACGCTTGATCACGTACTGGTGGATCGCCTCGATCTGCGCCGGCGTCAGGCGGCCGGCGAACGACGGCATGCCCTTGTCCTGGTAGAGACCGGCGACGATGCCCGGGAACGCCTTGTGGGTGTCGCCGTCCATGTAGCGCAGGTCCGGCACCACGCCACCGCCCATGGCGCTGAAGCCGTGGCACAGGCCGCAATTGTCGTTGTACAGATCACGGCCCTGATCCACGGTGGCGGCGTCGGCGGTGAGCGGCGGCAGCGCCTCCGGCACCGCCACGGCGCGGCGTTGCGGTTCAGGCAGGGTGGCGTCGCCGTCCAGCTTGTAGGTGAGGATGCGCGCTTCCGGCCGCACCTTGGCATTGGCCGCCAGGCCGCCGAACGCCAGCGGGAACACCCCGCCCCAGCCGGCCATGAAGGTGACGTACTGCTCGCCGTCCACCTCGTAGGTCACCGGGCCGGCCACCACGCCGGTGTTGGCCGGCGCTTCCCAGAGCTTGTCGCCGTCGGCGGCGTCGTAGGCGGCCACGGTGCCGGTGACGTTGCCCTGGAACACCAGGCCGCCGGCGGTGGACAGCACGCCGCCGTTCCAGATGCTGGGGAACGGCTGGCGCCACACTTCCTTCTGAGCCACCGGGTCCCAGGCCACCAGCCGGCCCTTGTAGGCGGCCACGGTCTTGGCCAGGGTCTCGGCGTCCTCGGGCAGGGCCACCGGCTCGCTGCCCACCTGGAAGCGGCTCTTGCCCCGGAAGGTGGCGTCGTTGTCCGGCACCATCATGGCCGGCGCTTCCTGCACCGGAATGTAGGCCAGGCCGGTGTCCGGGCTGAACGACATGGGCTGCCAGTTGTGCGCGCCCAGGGGGCCCGGCACCAGCAGGCGCGGGCCCTTGGTCCAGTCCGCCACGTCCTGGTTCACCACCGGCCGGCCGGTGGCCGGATCGACACGCTCGGCCCAGTTCGCCGGGGCGTATTTCTCGGCGGAGATCAGTTCACCGGTGCGCCGGTCGAGCACATAGTAGAAGGCGTTCTTGGGCGCCTGCATCAGCACCTGGCGCATTTCGCCGTCGATCTCCAGGTCCGCCAGGGTGATGGTCTGGGTGGCGGTGAAATCCCACTGGTCGCCGGGGGTGGTCTGGTAGTGCCAGACGTATTCGCCGGTGTCCGGGCGCAGGGCGACGATGGAGCTCAGGTAGAGGTTGTCGCCCTTGCCCTCGGAGCGGGCCTGGCGGTTCCACAGGCTGCCGTTGCCGGTGCCGATGTAGAGCAGGTCCAGTTCCGGGTCGTAGGCCATGGAGTCCCACACCGTGCCGCCCCCGCCCTGCTTCCAGTACTGGTCGCCGAACCAGGTTTCCCGGGCCCGGGCCATGGCCTCGTTCTCCGGCGGCTTGGCGGGATCGCCGGGCACCGTGAAGAAGCGCCAGGCCTGCTTGCCGGTGTCGGCGTCGTAGGCGGTGATATAGCCGCGAACGCCGAACTCGGCGCCGCCGTTGCCGATGATCACCTTGCCCTTCACCACCCGCGGCGCGCCGGTGACGGTGTAGCTGCGGTTCTTGTCGATCAGGGTGTCCACGCTCCATACCGGCTCGCCGGTGGCGGCATCCAGGGCGATCAGGCGGCCGTCGTAGGCGCCCACGTAGACCTTGCCTTGCCACACCGCCACGCCCCGGTTCACCGGGCCGCAGCAACCGTCCCGGGCGCGCGTCTTGGTGACGCCGGGGTCGTATTTCCACAGCAGCTCGCCACTGCGCGCGTCCAGGGCGTAGACCATGCTGAACGGGCCGGTGGTGTACATGACGCCGTCCACCACGATGGGCGTGGCTTCCACGCCCCGGTCCAGATCCAGCTTGTAGGTCCAGGCCAGGCCCAGGCGGCCCACGTTGTCCTGGTTGATGCGGTCCAGGCGGCTGAAACACTGCTCCTGATAGGTGCCGCCGTGGGTCATCCAGTTGCCGGGCTCGCCGTCGGCGGCGGCCAGGCGGGCGGCGCCCACGTCCGCCGCCGGACGGGAGGAAGAGGAGGAATCGGAGGGCGCCCGG